>Ga0129317_1000217_pt1 | contig 70608 bp, 70 predicted proteins | sample Cm1ome_FD_94430 | JGI IMG/M metagenome (GOLD analysis project Ga0129317, IMG submission 94430) | Eastern black-and-white colobus group fecal microbial communities from Wisconsin, USA - Cm1105 metagenome | ecosystem: Host-associated > Mammals > Digestive system > Large intestine > Fecal | place...
AACTTCGCGTGTCTCATACCAACCGGTAGACTCATTATACACGCGTTCGGTTCTTGTCTTGTGCTTCATTGTCACTTCTTTTGGGGCTCCGAAAGTGACAACTTTTTCTAGTATAAGTCAGTCCAATAATGTAACTACTCTAAGGAACAACAGGAACTCCAGGAAATATACAACTCCGGAAGACCTGAATTTGTTGTGGTGCAGGGAAGATACAGAATGTCGTGACGATGGACGAACTGTTCTGGTAGATTTTAAGGCACAGATTTAGGCGGAGTTAAAACGCCAAGTATAACAGATATTATAAAAAAATGAAAAAAATAAAAAAATATATATCAATGATTTATGTGGGATTATTCCTTACCTGTTGCATTAACTACAGCCTCAATGACAACATAAAAGAAGTTATGGAAGAGTATGCTGCTATACATCCTTCAAAAGATTATTTAATCCGTTTTTTCAGTGTTGGTGGAAATAATTATGCAGAGATATGCCGAATGCAATATGTTGCTCAATTACCTTATGACGGCTATGTTGAATTAGATAATAAAACATTTTATTATTATTGTGTGAATAACTGTTTTATTCCACGGTGGATAAAACAGAACTCACAAATATATCAAGATAATCAGGAGTCATCAGATGAGATTAGTGAGTTTTTTGACAATAATAATACTATATACAAAAAATATGGAAAAACGTTTGAAAAAGTTGACGAACAAGAGGATGTGTTTGTGACAACCCCTAAAGCTGTGGCAACAGATTGTATAAGAAGCAAAGCATTTAATCGTATATTAAATAAATATATTAATCAGCATTTTAGTTTTTCTTATTATTTAATGTTTGAAAATATAGAAGACAAAACGTTTGTCTCTATTGGTGTCAATGAGTTTTATGATAGTGATTTACTGGATTCATATTTCATAAGAAACGGTCATTATGTTTTTATATATGGCAAAGATGTATTATCTCCAGATTATAAATTGTTTGAGGAGGACAAACTTTTAAAAAATAAAAATAAGATAGAACTTAAAGCTGCAAAAAGTGAGCTTATACCAATATTTTCCACAATGCAAAAATTCAAGATTGTTGCACAAGAGACATTTATTGAGATGGAAAATCCATTCGTATATTAAAATCTATATATGATAGGAATTTTTCATTTCAAGATGCTCATAATTCAGATATTATTCTTAAATTTGCAACATGATAATTAAAAACTAAAGCTGATGAAAGGATTTAGGAGATTTTTGCTGCCGTTATGGCTGTGTATGATTTGCGTTACAGCGTATTCGCATAATATACTGCAGACACAATACTGCGGCATGCAGGACGGAGGCACATACGGGTTGGTGGACAACCTCACATACACATACAACGGCAACCAGCTCACTAAAATATCAGACAGCGTTGAGGACCCGACATACGTAGGGGCTTTCAACTTCAAGGACGGTGCCGACAATAGCACAGAGTACACCTACGATGCGGTCGGCAACATGACATCCGACAAAAATAAAGGGATAACATCCATCACATACAATGATATAAACCAGCCGCAGAAGATAACCTTCTCTGACGGCAGGACAACGGAATATGTCTACAGCTATGACGGAACTAAGCTGCAGACAGTACACAAGACACTGCAGCCGCAGACATCAACCACAACGACATATTGCGGCAACATGATATATGAGAACGGGGCTTTGAAGCAGATGCTTGTTGATGGTGGATACGTAACATTCATCGGCGCAACTCCCGTATATCATTTTTATATACAGGACCACCTCGGCAACAACCGCGTTGTGGCAAAGGCTAACGGCACCGTAGAGCAGATAAACCATTACTATCCGTACGGCGGTCTGATGGCTGACATCTGTACAGGCAGCGACGTCCAGCCATACAAGTATAACGGCAAGGAGCTTGACCGTATGCACGGGCTTGACACATACGACTATGGGGCAAGGCAGCACAATGCGGCAACAGGGCGCTGGGACAGAATTGACAAGTTGGCAGAAGAGAATCCGGAGGTAAGTCCGTATGTGTATTGTGGAAATAATCCTGTGAATAGGATTGATCTGGACGGAAACGATTATTGGTACACTAATGATATAAATCAGATAGAAAGTTTTATAAATGCTGTTGGCAGTGGACAAACACAATTTGATTTCTCTGATTGGAACCATGCTACAGATGCAGATTTTTGTGGAAATTTAACATATAATGATGAAACACATAAATTTTACACAAGCTATGCTTCTATTATTGATGGTGAATTAACTGTTACAGGTAAGAGCTTTGATGCAAATTTGACTCCTGTTTCGTTTTCTGGAGAAGGATATGAGGGTGCATTTGTGTATAAACCAATTAAAAATCCACTACTAAAGATTGCTTATCTGTTAGAGCCGCTGGTTTACGATGGAGGAGGAAGGGCTAAGTGGAAATGCAACACAGATGGAAGAATAATTGATGTCGCACCAATTACAGGTATGGCACCAATTTTCGGAACGAGAAAAGGCTTTGGGGGTGGCAAGCAAAAAATGGGACATGCTAAAAGGAATATGCCTGGAGATCATGACCGGCAAAACAAGCAAGTGGAAAGTCTGGCAAAAAAGCATAATCTGGATAAAGACGAAAAAAGGATTCTACATGACGAAATAAGTAATCAAGGTTTTGGTTATCATGAAATAGAAGAACTGATACACGACATTTTTGGAAAATAAGACACAATTATTATGGAAACATTATTACATGAACTTGTAGGAAAAAAAGTCACTTATAGCAAGACGGGTGGGGGAGCAGGGGCAATCCTTTTAGTAATAGTAAATAATAACAATGCCATTTGGACATTGTGCTATTGGGAAATATATAAAGGGGAAAACCTGTTGGCAACAGCGAATGATGATGTAACCCCAATAACAGGCAAAATGGCTGTTGCAGCCCATGCCTTGTTGGGAGAAACGGTTGAGGAGGTCTATATAGATGATGAATACAATCTTATGGTCTTTTTCAGTAATGATTTGGAACTTTATCTTTATAGAGATGCCTATGAGAATGACGAGTGTGACATAGATGAGAGTTGGGAATATCAAATACCACATCTTGACAAAACGTATGTTATAATGAGAAATAAGAAAATGCGAGAGGAAAAATATTATGAATGATGCTGAAATATAATTGTCATAATTCAAAATTGATAAGAGAATACAAAATAGGACATCAAACTCCGGGACAGTTGGAGATATGCTTCGAAAATTGTATGGACGAAAAGTTTATACGCGCAATGATAAAGACACACAATGGCTACGAATTGGGCAAACCTAACAGCCTCAGTCTTGATCTTGTATTTGCATTCGAAAATGGAGATGATATAACAATATGTCATCTGTATGATGATCGTGGTTTTTATTACTATTATGTGAATTTGAATTAAAATTATGACAATGATTTCTCTGGAATGCCGAGAGATAAAAATCATAATATCAATAACAAAGTAAATCTTCAAGATATTAAAGATAACATGGATATAGGTAATGCAAATAAGCGACAACGGGATTCATACCTTGCAACTCCTAACGGCTCGCTCAAGAAATTTCTTTTTTGAAGACTGCAATGTATTCACGATTTTCTTCCCCCAAGGTTGCAGCAGATATCGGAATAACGATACTAAGCTCGCTTTACGGCGAAGAAATGGCGGATTTGCAGAAGCCGTATAGCATTTCTTTAATTAATGACGAAGTATGGGAGATTCGCGGCTGTATTACATATAAGGATTTCTATATTATGATACAGAGTTCAGACTACAGGGTACTTTCCATAGGCGGATATTCATATATGGATTATATAACGGGAGCGGGCATATATTCCAAGGAAAAGATTGACATGGCAAATTTCGGCATACATTCATCTACAATAGATAAGTGCAGCATTCCTACCCTGAAGCGCAACGGACTGCAGGACGGAGGCACATACGGACTGGTAGACAACCTCACATACACATACAACGGCAACCAGCTCACTAAAATATCTGACAGCGTTGAGGACCCGACATACGTGGGGGCTTTCAACTTCAAGGACGGTGCCGACAATAGCACGGAATACACCTACGATGCCGTCGGCAACATGACATCCGACAAAAACAAAGGGATTACATCCATCACGTACAACGTGATAAACCAGCCGCAGAAGATAACCTTCTCCGATGGCAAGACCACGGAATATGTCTACAGCTATGACGGAACGAAGCTGCAGACAGTACACAAGACACTGCAGCCACAGACATCAACCACAACGACATATTGCGGTAATATAATATATGAGAACGGGGCTTTGAAGCAGATGCTCGTTGATAGTGGATACGTAACATTCAGCGGCGCAACTCCCGTATATCATTTCTATATACAGGACCACCTCGGCAACAACCGCGTTGTGGCAAAGGCCGACGGCACCGTGGAGCAGATAAACCACTATTATCCGTACGGCGGTCTGATGGCTGACATCTGTACAGGCAGCGATGTCCAGCCATACAAGTATAACGGCAAGGAGCTTGACCGTATGCACGGGCTCGATACATACGACTACGGGGCAAGGCAGCATAATGCGGCAACAGGCAGATGGCATTCCATAGACCCGCTGTGCGAGAAGTACTATAATGTTAGTCCGTATGTATATTGTCTAAACAACCCTATATCATTTATGGATTTTAACGGATGCGCACCTGACTCTCTTGATGCCGCCTTAATGAGCTCATTAGCATATGAGCCTAATGAAAAATACCAACAACTTCTAAAAGAAAAAGGATGGACTCTATTTCACTCATATCACTCTCAAAGTGGTTTCAAATCATCCTTATTTAAAAAGAATAAGGATAATGGAAATTATGAATATTGTATGGCCTTTGCTGGTACAGATACAAATAACTTTAGCGACATTGCTAAAGATGCTATCACGGATTTTTTTAATTTTGCAGGTGTACCAACTTTTCAATATATAGAAGCTATAAGTAGCGCATTTGCAACATATCAAGAATCTGAATTAACCTTCACAGGACATTCTTTAGGAGGAGGACTAGCAACTGTTGCAAGTATAATGACAGGAAAAGACGCGATAACATTTAATCCAGCATCCATTAGTGGTGTTTTAAAATTTATAGGTAATATTGGTTCTCTCATTAATAAAGGAAAAATTACACAATATAGATCAGCTGGCCCATTACCTTTTACAGGTGACCCGGTCAATACTATTCAAGATTTCTTAGGAAAACCATCAAGCGGAAAAATCCACAGAGTCAATACAGGCAAGTATTTTTCACATGGTATTGATCAGATCATTAATACTTTTTTATATAAACATTAAAAATTATGAAAATATATTCTTTTATACTATTGATATGCATATCAATATTTTTCTCGTCATGTTATAGGAAAAGAGTTGCAATGCACCATTTCTCTCCACAAGACAGTTTATACTTCAATGTTTATGACACACTAAAATACTATACATTCTGCACAAATACAGGGATAGATACCATCCTATTTAAGAAAAAATACGTTGAAGAAAATTATAAAGAATGGTATTTTGACATGTCAGACGGTCCAATATTTGAAGCATATTTTTGTTGTGAAGGAATTTTCATACACAATAGTGTCGAAGAAACATTCCATTATTCGTACAAAAAATGTTGCGACAACCAAGATCCAGAATTAACCGTTATTTGGGGAGAGCTTTATGCCATGCCTGTCAATGATTTAAGGAATTTTTCAGAAGAAGGAATATACAAGGACACTATAATAGTTGATAAAAAAAATTATCGTCCTGGATATTACTTCAAAAATGACAAATGTTCATTAGTGTATTTGAAATGGCACAAATACAAAGGAGTGATAGAATATAAATTATCTGATGGCACTATATATAAAGATGAAACCAAGAATTGTATATAATAGAAAAAATATGGCGCAAAATAACAATATAAAGGCAATCTTAATGGTGGTATGTCTCAGTGTCTTTATCGTAATATTAATATGTTTCTCATATCAATTTAATGTAAATTATTCCGACTTCAAAAGGGTAAAATCTTGCAATATAGATCCCGACGGCTATTATATCTTTCATACAAAAAAAGATTTTGAAGAATCTGCAACTTATTATTTTCATGGCAAGGATATAGAAAAAGTAATAAAATTAGATTTTATCCAATATAGTTATGTCGTTGTTAAAGGTGCAAAGATTGACAGAGTGTACTATAGTGTCAAATCTACCATATTTGATGATAAATCTCCATATTGGACACATGAAGGATATAACAAACTCTGCTTAATCATAGAATATCAAATATGCGATGGATATATGTATGTTTACCAAATTGACAGGAGTCCGTTTCTTAAATCATTTGCAGGTAGAAATTATACAAAATAAACATAACTATGTTATTATATAATTAATGTCTACACTAAAAGATGTATCAGACTTGACAAAATATATTAAACTCAGCAATTATGAATATAAAAAGAAAATCATTCTATAATCATTAAACACCTCAATGATGAAGAAGTTATTTGTTAATCTTTTGACATGTTATGTATGTTTCTCTGAGTGTGTTCAGCTTATTTTGGGAACATTGAATCAAAGAAAAGAATTTTATTCAATGCAAATACTGTTCAATGAATATATCCTTATTGCAAGTGTATGCTCTTTCGTCATTATATTTATATTTACAATTATGTATAACAGCAATAAATTATATTTGAAGTCAAAGTTTTTTTGCATTATTGTTATAACAATTGCTATTATTTCTATGTCTTTTCAAATTGTTAGGTTACTGTTGTATGACACATTATATATTCCCGCCTATATATTATTATTTTACTCTTTTTATACAGCGCATAAACAATGGATTATAAACAATAATGAAAAATCTGAAGAGAAAGAATAAAATTTTTCACATTATTGTCTTGTAATTCAAATATTTCATCTAAATTTGTGGCGTGATAATAAAAAAAATAAACTTATGAAGGTATCTGACAAGTACACATACGACAGCATGGGCAACATCCTCACCCTGAAGCGTAACGGACTGCAGTACGGAGACACATACGGGTTGGTGGACAACCTCACATACACATACAACGGCAACCAGCTCATTAAAATCTCTGACGGCGGTCTGATGGCTGACATCTGTACAGGCAGCGATGTCCAGCCCTACAAGTACAACGGCAGGAACTTGACCGCATGCACGGACTGGACACTTACGACTATGGGACAAGGCAGTAACGAATCACTGACAGAAAAAATATTTAAGTAACTAAAGTTATGGGAAAAGTAGTTTATTTATTATCATTGACATTGTTGTGCTCAATCAGCGTGTATTGTCAAAACGATAAGATTATATATGATGAATATGGAACAATTTATACTCTAATAAATGATTCTGCCATTATATATCATACAAAGAAAGGGAAAAAGTATGAAGTGAGATTAAACCAGGTTTATTTTATGGATGGTATGGATAATTTGAAAGAATATTTAAGAAAAGAGTACCATCAGACGGACGATAGTGATGATTACTATAGAGTTTTTTTCTTTATGTTATTCGACAACAAGTTAAGGTTAAAAGAAATAAGAGGTGTTATATTGCCATTAAATCAATATACAGAATCAAGGAAGAAGCGTGTAAAGCAGTATATGGTGGGACTAAAAAAGACAAAATCCAAGTGGAAGAAGAAAACAAACCAGAAATGGTATGTATATTGTTTTAGTTTTGCTACAGATTAAGGTGCTGACGACAAATTCAAAGAAATAATAGAATCTAAATTAATAATATAATATGAACAAAAAGATATATTTTCTATTGCGCATAAGTATGCTGATGTATATCGCTTCATGTTTTATGCCATGTCTCTTAACTACATCAGAAAAGATATATGGTTTCATGTGTTTGCTTGCAGGTGGAATATCTATCATTTCTGATATATGGCTGTTTCTTATATGGTGTTCTAATATACTATATTTCTATATTGTCATAAGCCTTTGTAAGAATAAAAATATACAAATAATATTACCGGTATTATTGTTAATTGCAGCAGTTAGCATGTTATTTCATAACTATTTGGAATATGATATTCAGGTTTCAATTGTTAAATATTTAGCTGGATATTATATGTGGGGCGTTAGTTATTTAATAGTTTTGCTCTCTTGTATATTTAAGAGGAAAAAGCAATGATGAAAGAAATTTTTAATGTTTTTCGATATATTACGTTGGGAGGGCTCATATCGCTTGTTAATCTAACTATGTATGGAGTTACGAATTATCAGTTTAAGATTGATACAATCCGCATTTCATTTGCTCAAGTGGATGGGTATGCGACATACCGTTCTGTGGTATCTTATGCATATCGTCATAATGCATACCAATTACAGACTATTTATTCACCATTTCCATATCGTATAAAGAATCTGCCCGGCATCATAAACAAAAAATATGTGACAAGATTGTTAAATGATTGCTCGCAGCACTCTTCTGAAGACCAATGTGATTATATTTATATTACAAAAGACGATTATTCTAATTACTTAAAAATTCTAAATAACAATGACAGCCTTATATCCAATTTCCCACAATTAGAATTTTGCCCAGATTTCAGGAAAGAACGATATGAATTGACAGAGGATGATTTTTTATCATTAAGCTGTACCGATATTATTAATATTATCGAATCACCTCATCAATTGTTTTTTGCCAATAATACATGGTCAATAAAATTGGAATTGCTGGACACCAAAGGAAAGAAAATCGTAATAGAGCCTCAATGGTATTTTAAGGGTACAACGTGGAAAGTGAAATTTAGCCAAAAAGAAGTATATGTAGGTTATGAATACATTTTGTCTTTTTTGAGAGGTATCCATTTTGACCAATATGCCTTTTTCTGGGAAAAGTATAATCTATTATTTCAAATAGTTGAGAGTATAATCAGAAAAAATAAGTATTTGAATGCATATGAATAAAACAACAAAAAAAATTCTTGACTGGGTAGTGGTCATACTAATTTATATTGTGGTATTATTTCTCCTATTTATATTACTGTTAATCGTAGTATATTCCTTATATGGAGGTAGTCATGGAGGTGAGTCGGTGAAGAATGATATATCATGTAGGGAAAGAACCGTAAAAGAAATTATAGATGGGGGAAGCTACAGGTATTGGCAGAAAGGATGGACAGAAAGGTACGATGAGGTAAATTATTTCGACGATGAAGGCAATTGGACAATTTTTGAAGGATATAGAAATGAACCTTTTACTCAATACGTTGAGTTTGAAGAATATGACGGTGGTGATGACCTGTTAGATAAAGAATGGGGGGTTGTTAACGATTCTACGATAATATACGATGGATATAAGCGCAAAGTATCAAAAGTAAATGATACAATTTTGGTACTTCATTTTATAGATAAATGGGACAGTGTTTATAAGAATGCTGATACCCTCCATGCTGTGCCGGTAGAAAAAATACCCAAGAAATTCAGAAAAAAAAATGATTTCAATTATGTTAAGCGAAATATCATTATAGGATAGTGCCGTCCTATTTTGACGATGAGTATATGAATTGTTTTACACAAAAGATTGAATAAAATGAAAAATCTGTTATTAATATTCATTGTCTTTGCATTCTTGGGATGCAATTATAATGCAAAAGACAAGAATAAGACTAATGTCTTTCCTGTGATTTCGACATTATCAAGTGTTTCCTGTGAATGGTATGAAAATCCAAAATTAAACGAAAAGGCAGGAATAAAGAAGATGGGGACTATTCATCTCAGTTTTAAACTATCAAATCCTAATGATTTTCCTGTTTATATTCCAATACATAATTATAAAGATTCAATGTATAAATCTCATATAGAGACATATCTTAAAGGTAAAAGGTTAACTACGGAGAATAAAGTACTGAGAGTCCTTTATCACGAGGGAATACAATTTGTAGATATAAAAATAAAAGATTAAAAATGAGGTAGAACACGGTTTGAAAATCCTTCTCATTCTTGTTTGACAGCCAGTTGGAGATACCTGCAAGATATGATTGCATCTTTTGAAGGGCACAGTCCATGTTTCCGTCATACAGCTGTTCAAGGAAATAAAAGACAAAGCTGTTGTTGTTGAGCTGGATGGGTGACAGATAGTTGGGGGCAAGCGACCTAATCATGCCAACCCGAACTTCCTTGTTGGGATAGTCAAGCTGGTAGCTCTGCATTATCGGGTTGAACTTCTTAATGGTGAGATAGCCGCTTTGATAGAGTAGGGGCAGGGGAGAGGTCATCTGCTCGGGCGAAACATCGAAGTCGTCCACCATGCTGCTCTTCTTCTCAATATCCATAATTCCCACATGATATTTCTGAAGGGTCTTTATAAGGTAGCTGGGAGTGCCTGAGCTAAACCAATGGGCGGAAATGTCGTTATGTCTCAAAGCCTTCACTAAGCTGAAGGGGTTGGAAATATCCTCTGAATTTTTGCTGAAGTGATAGCCGTCGTAGAAATTCTTCAGTTCCTGCACTGTTTCATCAAATGTTTTGTTGTCCAGGTTGTTTATTTCGCTGAAGATGCTCAGCTGCGAGAACTTGGTGATGCCCGTGATGAAAACGAATTGCAGGCATGGGTCGAGATATACCTACCGGATATTTTCTGATGGCTCCCATATTCCCGTTTTTTTATATTCGCTGCGAAGTTACAAAGAAAAATCATATATGCAAGAATTTGCTTGAAAAAATCACACATTTGATAATTAAGAAATAAGGATAACTAACTCATCTTAAGCATACGCTCAATGGGTTTTACAGCCTCTCTGGCTATCTCAGGGTCAACCTCTATTGACGGCCATTCATATTTCAAGGAGTTATATATTTTAAGAAGTGTGTTCATTTTCATATAGTCACACTCGTTGCACGAACAGCCGGCTCCTCCCTCGCTTATCTCTGGCGGTACAGGAATAAACTCGGTATCGGGACATTCACGCTGCATCTCGTGCAATATGCCAGCCTCTGTGGCAACAATATATTTCTTTGTGGGGTGAGCAATGGCGTATTTCAAAAGCACAGCCGTTGAGCCAACGACATCGGCGGCAGCCAATACAGGAGCCTTACACTCGGGATGTGCCAGCACAACAGCATCGGGATGCTGCTCCTTGAGCTTTGCTATCTCAGCCACCGAGAAACGCTCATGAACATGGCAACCGCCATTCCAAAGAAGCATGTTCCTGCCTGTCACATTATTTATATATGAGCCAAGATTATAATCGGGACCGAAGATAATCTTCTCATCCTCTGGCAACTGATCTATAATCTTCTTTGCGTTGCCGCTTGTCACCACAACATCGGTGAGAGCCTTCACTGCAGCTGTGGTGTTGACATAACTAACCACAGTATATCCCGGATGCTCTTCCTTATATTTTTTCAAATCCTCTGCCTTACAGCTGTCGGCAAGCGAACAGCCGGCATTAAGGTCGGGAGCTATCACAAGTTTCTCTGGCGACAGAATCTTGCAGGTCTCTGCCATGAAGTGAACACCGCACATCACAATTATCTTGGCATCGATATTCTCCGCCTTTCTGGCAAGTGCAAGCGAGTCGCCAATAAAGTCGGCAACCTCCTGCACCTCTTTCCTTGTGTAGTAATGCGCCAGTATCACTGCATTCTTTTCTTCGCACAATTTGCGTATCTCAGCTTTCAGGTCTGTACCTTCAGCCACAGGTTCCTCAATAAACCCTTTTTCTTTCCACTCTGTTTTCAACATAGCTTTATTATTTTATATTCTTTCTTTTTTATTTTTTATAAAAGATATGTTATAGATGATATCCCGTTGATAAGTTTATAACTTTTCTTATATTTATTTGGTTATTTCGTTATCAACGTATTATTATCAGTTACTAACAATGAATGTTAATTTTTTAATTCTGATATATAGGTATATAACATATTTATCCACAATTTTCTATTTCGGTGCAAAATTAATAAGTTTATATCTTTTTATAGCATAAAATCGTTTAAAAGTTAGTTAAAAGTGCAAAATAACTATGTTGATATCCCGTTCTCAATTATGTTTTAGTTAATTGTGTGGATAAGTTGATAAGTTTTAAAATAATAATTCAACTGTTTTCAACAATGTTATTAACAATTTGTGGAAAAGTGAAGAAGGTTTTTCTTATTTTATTTCAAAAAAGTTGTGAGAATGAATAACTTTTATTATTTTTGCACAAAAATAAAATAGAAATGGACGTAAAACGTATATTGAAATATTTAAGTGATATTGCCGCTAACAACAACCGTGAGTGGTATCAGGCAAATAAGAAGGAATATCTTGAAGTTCGCAAGGATTTTGAGGCAGATGTTGAAGAAATGCTGCACAGGATTTGTGTGTTCGACCCTTCACTGTCGCATTTGCAGGTGAAGGACTGTACATACAGATTTAACCGCGATACGAGATTTTCGCCTGACAAGTCGCCATATAAGCGCCATTTCGGAGCCTATATGGCAGCTCATGGAAAGAAGTCGCTGCATGGAGGATATTATATGCATCTTGAACCGGGTGAGTGTATGCTTGCAGTAGGCACATATTGGTTGCCTACAAACATATTGACATCATGCCGCAATGAGATAATGACTAATATTGATGAGTGGCTTGATTGTGTGGAAAACAAGGATTTTGTTGATTTGTTCGGTGATATATATCATTCAGAACAACAAATTTCGGAAGCCGGATGGCCAAAAGGCTATAAGGGTTTTGGTATTGAGCGGTTGAAGACCTGTCCGTCTGGATTTCCAAAGGATTATGAGCATATAGAATATCTCAGAATGAAAGACTATTGTGCCTGGACGAAGGTTGACGACAGTTTTTTTGATCATGATGACTGGATGGACGATGCTGAGAGAATTTTTAAAGTTGGAAAACCCATGAATGATTTTATCAACAGTGTTGTGGATGACTATGAATAGTTATATATATTAATGTGTAATTAAAATATAATAGACGATGAGAAAGATATTTTGTTTGGCTTTTATGTTGCTGTCGGTTATAAGCAGTATTACGGCATGTAATGGAGATAATATAGCAGGTGACGATGATGAAAAGTATGCTACAGAATTATTGAAAAAAGGTGATATTGCTCCCGATTTTACAGTTGGTGGCAAAGTTGGAAAGCTCAGTAATCTGAAAGGCAAGTATGTAGTGATAGATTTTTGGGCTTCATGGTGTCCCGATTGTCGTAAGGAAATTCCTAAAATGAAGGAGTTATATGAAAATTATTCTTCTGATAGGGTGGTGTTTGTGGGAGTATCATTTGACAAGACCGCCGAGGCTCTTGAAAAATATTTGAGTGAAAATGAAGTTAAGTGGGTTCAGACTTGTGAATATAAGCCTTGGAAAGAAACAAAAATATCAAAGGATTATCATATTAAATGGATTCCAACGATGTATGTTATCAATCCTGATGGAAAGGTGGAGCTTGCCACGGTGATGATTGAGAAATTGGAGAAAATATTGAAAAAAATCTCTGAGGAATGAGTTATACTATAAATGTGAAAGGCAGGCTGATGGATTTGGAGAGTCCGGTGGTGATGGGAATACTCAACGTCACCCCTGACTCGTTTTACAGCGGCAGCCGTAAGCAAACAGAACAAGAGATAGCTGACAGAGTAAACGCTATAATAGGTGAGGGTGGGGTGATAGTGGATGTTGGAGCCTTCTCTACGCGTCCGGGAGCAAAACATATAACCGAACAGGAAGAGATGGAACGTCTGCGCTACGGTCTTCAGATTGTTTACCGCGAACAGCCCGATGCTGTGGTGAGTGTTGACACTTTCCGTCCCGAAGTGGCAAGAATGGCTGTTGAGGAATTTGGTGCCGACATTATAAATGATGTAAGCGGAGGCAATATCAACGGTGCCTTTGGCGGTGCTGACAGCGCTGTGACTGGTGATGAAGAGTATCCTGAAATGTTCAGGATGGCAGCACGGCTTGGTACACCTTATATATTAATGTCTACCAACAGCAATATTCATGATATGCTGATATGGTTTGCAGAAAAGGTGCAGCAGTTGCGTGACTTGGGACAAAAGGATATAATACTCGACCCAGGATTTGGATTTGGCAAGACACTTGAACAGAACTACGACATAATGCGTGAGCTTGACAAGCTTAGTGTGTTGGAGTTGCCTGTACTATCGGGAGTATCCCGCAAGACAATGATTTACAAACTTATTGGCGGTACACCTGAGACATCACTCAATGGCACAACTGTACTCAACACTATATCGCTTATGGCAGGGGCAAAAATACTGCGTGTCCACGATGTGAGGGAAGCGGTGGAAGCTGTAAAAATTATGAATTATGAATTACGAATTACGAATTGTCGGCTTTGCCGATGTTGAATTATTAATTTATTAATTGGTAGGCTGATGGATAAATTCAGTTGATATTGGATTTTAATTGTGAAGTGTCCCGGCAGATGAATATCCAACCAATTCTTAATTAAAAAATTCTAAATCACAGCGAAGCGAAAACAATTCGTAATTCGTAACTTAACATTCAAAACTAAAAAAATATGATATACGATTTTGGAATAAAGGATGCCATTGACATTTTTCTTGTGGCACTGTTGCTGTACTACATTTACAGGCTCATGAGAGAATCGCGTTCGGTAAATGTGTTTGTTGGAATCATGATTTTTGTGGTTCTGTGGGTTATTGTGTCTCATATTCTCGAAATGAAGTTGTTGGGTTCAATCATGGACAAGCTGGTGAGTGTCGGAGTGATTGGTCTTATAATACTTTTTCAGCAGGACATACGCAAATTTCTTGAGAATCTCGGTGCTCACAGGCGGTTTATGTTTATTACTCAACTGTTTTTAAGAGAAAAGAGCGATAAGAATGTACTGCGCAACAAGGAGACCATAATGCCGGTGGTGCTGGCGTGTCTTGCTATGAGCAAGCGCAAGGAGGGTGCGCTGATAGTGATTGAGCGCTTTGACTCACTGCAGGAAGTGATGAAGACGGGTGAGCGCATCGATGCCATCATAAGCCAGCAGCTCATAGAAAACATATTCTTCAAGAACTCGCCTCTTCACGACGGAGCCATGATAATATCCAAGCGGCGTATACATTCGGCAGGATGTATATTGCCCGTGAGCCACGACCTCGACATACCAAAGGAACTTGGACTTCGGCACCGCGCAGCTCTCGGTATGTCGCAGGAGTATGATTCGGTGGTGATTGTAGTAAGTGAGGAAACGGGAGGAATCACCATGGCAATAAAGGGTGAGCTGAAGCTGCGCATATCTGCCGAAAAACTGGAAAGTGTGCTTACAGAGGAGCTTTTCAGGAAGGAAAAGGCGAAAAAATAGGCATTTATAATTTTTTACACAATAAATTTCACATTATTTCAAATAAAATGTGTAATTTTGCACAATTGCTTTGCTATTAACATAATGATAAAACAAAATATAACAACAAACAATTAAAAACAAATAGTTACTATGACATTAGTTGAATCAATTATTGCGCGTGCCAAAAGCAACAAGCAGCGCATCGTGCTCCCCGAGGCAGAAGAGGAGCGCACACTGAAAGCAGCCGACATGGTGCTGCGTGATGACATTGCTGATCTTATCCTTATCGGCAATCCTGCAAAAGTGGAGGCTATGTGTAAGGAGTACGGACTGGAGCATATAGGAAAGGCTACTCTCATTGACCCGGAGAACAATCCGAAGGCTGAGGAGTATGCCGAGAAACTTGCTGAGCTTAGAAAGAAAAAAGGCATGACCATTGAGCAGGCACGTGAGCTTGTGAAGAATCCTCTTTATCTTGGATGTATGATTATCAAGACTGAGGGTGCCGATGGTCAGATTAGCGGTGCTCTGTCTACTACTGGCGATACCCTTCGTCCTGCACTTCAGATTATAAAGTGTGCTCCCGGCATTTCTTGTGTGAGCGGTGCGATGCTTCTCATTACCGATAAGCCAGAGTATGGCGAGAATGGTGTACTTGTAGTAGGCGACGTTGCCGTTACTCCAATGCCGGATGCAGAGCAGTTGGCACAGATAGCTGTTTGTACAGCACAGACAGCCAAGAGTGTGGCAGGTTTTGCTGGGCCCCGTGTGGCTATGCTGAGCTTCTCTACCAAGGGCAGCGCAAAGCATGAGGTTGTCGACAAGGTTGTTGAGGCTACCCGTTTGGCAAAGGAACTGAATCCTGAGCTGAAGGTTGACGGTGAGCTTCAGGCTGATGCCGCTCTTGTTCCTGCCGTAGGTAATAAGAAGGCTCCCGGCAGCGACATCGCAGGTAAGGCAAACACCCTCGTATTCCCATGTCTTGAGGTGGGTAACATAGCATATAAGCTGGTTCAGCGCCTTGGCGGTGCAGAGGCTCTTGGTCCTATCCTCCAGGGTATCGCCCGTCCTGTTAACGACCTGAGCCGCGGCTGCTCTGTCGACGATATTTATAAGATGGTGGCTATTACAGCCTGCCAGGCTATGGATGCGAAGAAGTAAGGTAAATTACGAATGTTGAATTATGAATTACGAATTGTCGGCTTTGCCGATGTAGAATTATTTAATTAAGAATTGTGAGTGATTTTGGCGATATAATGAAAGATAAATGCATGAATTTTGCAATTCGTATTGTGAATTTATGTCGCTTTCTTAATGAAGAGAAGCATGAATATAGAATCGCCGATCAACTGTTTAGGAGTGGGACAAGTATAGGAGCGAATTTAGCAGAAGCACAATGTGCTGTGAGTAAGAATGATTTCATAGCAAAGATTTATATATCATTGAAAGAATGTAATGAATCGCTTTTTTGGCTTGAATTGCTTAGAAATACAAATTATATAAATGAACAGCAATATACGTCGATACATTCTGATTGCGTAGAATTAAAGCGTCTACTTACTTCAATCACTAAGTCATCGCGCAACAATTTATAATTAAATAATTCTACATCGGCAAAGCCGACAATTCGTAATTCGTAATTCGTAACTCAAAATTAAAAAAATGAAAATATTAGTATTAAACTGTGGTTCTTCATCCATCAAGTACGCACTGTACAATATGGATGACAAGAGTGTGATGACATCAGGCGGTGCCGAGCGTGTAGGTCTCGACGGTGCCTTTGTGAAGGTAAAGCTTGCCAATGGCGAGAAGAAGCAGATAATGCACGACATTCCCGAGCATACCGAGGGTGTGAAGTTTATTTTCTCACTTCTCACTGACCCGGAGATTGGCGTTATCAAGGATTTGAAGGAGATTGACGCTGTTGGTCACCGTATGGTACATGGTGGCGAGAAGTTCAACAAGAGTGTTGTTCTCACCGATGAGGTGCTGAAGGCATTTGAGGAGTGCTCTGACCTTGCTCCGCTTCATAACCCTGCAAACCTCAAAGGTGTGAATGCCGTAAAGGAGCTTATGCCTGGCTTGCCTCAGGTGGGTGTGTTCGACACAGCTTTCCACCAGACTATGCCTGAGCATGCTTATATGTATGCCATCCCATATGAGCTGTATGAGAAGTATGGCATCCGCCGTTATGGTTTCCACGGTACAAGCCACCGCTATGTTTCAAAGCGCGCCTGCGAGTTCCTTGGTGTTAACTATGAGGACCAGCACATCATCACCTGTCACATTGGCAATGGTGGTTCTGTGGCTGCTGTTAAGCACGGCAAGTGTATCGACACTTCAATGGGGCTCACTCCGCTTGAGGGTGTGATGATGGGTACCCGTTCGGGCGATATCGACGGCGGTGCTGTGGCATTCATACAGAAGAAGCTTGGCCTTGATGCCGACGGTATCTCAAATCTGCTCAACAAGAAGAGCGGTGTGCAGGGTATAACAGGCATTTCAAGCGATATGCGCGAGATTGACGCCGCTGCTGAGAATGGTGACAAGAAAGCTATCCTTGCTCTCGACATGTACAACTACCGCATCAAGAAGTATGTTGGCGCATACGCTGCCGCAATGGGTGGTGCAGATATCATCGTGTTCACAGCCGGTGTTGGTGAGAATCAGGCTTCAATGCGTTCTGAGGTATGTAAGGGTATGGAATGGATGGGCATCAAGCTCGACGAAGAAAAGAATGCCAAGGTTCGCGGCGTTGAGGCTGTGATCTCTACCGAGGACTCTCCAGTGACTGTAGTGGTTATTCCTACCGATGAGGAACTTGTAATCGCTTCCGATACAATGGCACTTCTGTAATAATATAAGTTTTCAAGCATACTGTCATTATAACTATTATTAGGAATAATGACAGTATGTTTTTTTCACTTTTTATTATTACATTAGCATAATGTCACGGAAAATAATAAAAATAAAATATAAGAATGAAGAAAATACAGATAATTAACGGCCCGAACCTCAACATGCTCGGAATACGCGAGCCAGGCATCTACGGCAGCAGTTCGTTTGAAACTTATCTGCCGCAGCTCAGGGAGAGATATCCCGAAGTGCAGATAGACTACTATCAGAGCAACGTGGAGGGTGAATTGATAAATAAGATGCAGGAAGTGGGATTCAGCTACGACGGCATTGTACTGAACGCCGGGGCATATACCCATACAAGCGTGGCGCTGCAGGACTGCATACGGTCACTGAAATGCCCCACGATAGAAGTCCATATAAGTAATGTACACAAGCGCGAGGAGTTCCGCCACCATTCGTTTATATCCTGCGCCTGCCTCGGAGTGATTTGCGGTTTTGGGCTCGACAGCTACCGCCTTGCCATTGAAGGACTGTTATCCGCAAACAACAACTAAGCAATGCAGTCATTGACTTTAGAAGACTATATCCTGCGTCACATAGAGCCGGAGCCCGACTATCTATACAGGCTTTACCGTGCCACCAACATCCATCTGCTGCGTGGCCGTATGGCAAGCGGACATCTGCAGGGGCGCCTGCTCAAGATGCTTGTGCAGATGATTCGCCCCAAGAACATTCTTGAGGTGGGCACGTTCAGCGGCTACAGTGCCATCTGCATGGCAGAGGGGCTGGACGATGGCGGAAAGGTATATACCTTTGAGATAAACGATGAGCAGGAGGACTTTACGCGCCCATGGATAGAGGGTTCCGACGTTGCCGACAAGATAGAGTTTATCATCGGCGACGCCAACATAGAGGCTCCAAAGTTGGGCATTGAGTTCGACATGGCTTTTATCGACGGCGACAAGCGCACCTATACTTCAACCTATGAGATGGTGCTTGGCACTCTGCGCAAGGGCGGATTCATCCTTGCCGACAACACTTTGTGGGATGGGCATGTGGTGGAGCGGCAGTATCTGGAGCACGACCGCCAGACACAGGGCATTGAGTCGTTCAATGAGTTTATTTTTAAGGACAGCCGTGTGGAGCAGGTGATATTGCCGTTGCGCGACGGGCTGACGCTAATAAGAAAAAAGTGAGATGCAGAAAAGCGATACTAATGTTGTGCGCGACTATGTGCGTTATCTTAAACTGGAGCGCGGATATTCGTCTAACACCATCGATGGCTATCAGCACGACCTGCGCAAGCTCCTCGACTTTATGCAGGCTGAGGGCAAGACCGTGTATGACATCCAGCTTGAAGACCTTGAGGCTTTTTCGGCAGGACTGCACGATATCGGTGTCACTCCAACATCCCAATGCCGGATACTGAGCGGAGTGCGTTCATTTTGCCGTTTCCTTAGGGTCGACGGTTATCGCGATGATGACCCCTCGGAACTGCTGGAGTCGCCACAGTTGGGCAAGCATCTGCCGTCAGTGCTCAGTACTGCCGAGGTGGATGCGCTGGAGGACAGCATTGATCTCAGCAAATGGGAGGGCCATCGCAACAGGGCTATCATAGAGGTGCTTTTCTCATGTGGACTACGCGTCAGCGAGCTTGTAACTTTCAAGCTTTCAAATCTTTATATAGAGGAGCGCTTTATCCGCGTAACTGGTAAGGGCTCAAAGGAGCGGCTTGTGCCGATTTCGGGCAGGGCGATAAAGGAGCTTAACCTCTGGTTTGTCGACCGCAACAGTATGAAGATAAAGCCTGGCGAGGAGGACTTCGTGTTCCTCAACCGTCGTGGCGCGCACCTCACCCGCACCATGATTCTCATCATGATAAAGCGCCAGGCGGAGGCAGCAGGAATAAAGAAGACAATCTCCCCCCACACCCTGCGCCACTCCTTTGCCACGGCACTGCTTGAGGGCGGCGCCAACCTCAGGGTGATACAGGAAATGCTGGGGCACGAGAGCATTGCCACCACAGAAATTTATACTCATGTAGATACAACAAAACTACGTGAAGAAATTCTTCTGCATCATCCAAGAAACAAGACGTGAAAAATCTTTCTTTAATCCGTAATGACTATGACTTCATTCTACGAAGCACAATTAAAACAAATGCTTTATCCTGTAATACTTTTGGAAATATCTCGATAAGCCGTTCCTGCTTTTCAACATTTTTGTTGGTGAATTGAAAACTGCGGAAACTTGCTGTTTTGCCAAAACGAAAATTGCGGAAACTGGTATCAGATTGTCATAAAACTCTCGTAATAATCTTATTTTCAATGCTTTCGTTTAAAAAATATATGAAAATTATCTTGTATTATTTGTTTTATACGTTTTTTTTGTAATTTTGCCACAGAAAATGGTAAAATCACGAAATTATGGCGGATAAAATATTCAAAAGAAAGATATATGATGAAATGCTTGCATGGAAGCATGAATTACACGTGGCTTTCTCCGAACAATCACGTGTATGAGATTGATTTCATTCTTTCAAGAGGCTTCAAGCTATGACCCGTCGAGGTGAAATCGGCCGGTTACAGCACGCACAAGTCCTTAGACGAGTTCTGCAAGAAATTTTCTAATCGCATAAGTAACCGCTACCTTGTGTATACAAAAGATCTGCGTAAGGATGGACATACAACGATGATTCCAATATATATGGTGGGACTGTTATAGTCAGGTATATCTGTAAAAGTTCAAGAGTATGTAAATCAAAACATTATATGCTGACAAAATTCAACTTTTACAGATGAGGGTGTGCCTATTTTGACACACCCTCACTGGTTCATTATAATTTTTTATAAAACTTGTATCGTGTCAGACAGCCTTCAAGGCAAACGCTTCATCAAATGGAATGTTGTCATGTTTTATATGATGTTTGAGCCATGCCGCTTCTTCATGGCTAATTCTTGATAGCTCTCGTGAGGATAGGTTATGAAAATGCTCACACACCCTTTCCAGAACCTTCACTTCGGCATCTGTGAACAAGGTCATGTCGGCTGTGCTTGATGAGGTCAGCATACTGCCGACAAAGTCCCCAATGCTGCGAAGTTCTTGACGTATCTCCGGGAACTCGCTATACACCACATCCCACCGCACTGGCACCGGACCGTGCTCAATGGCTTTATATGACAGTCCCGAGATTGCCATACCGTTCTCTCTATAGGCAAGAAAATCTGCATAAAACAGCAACTTGTTCATCTTGGTGCACCATACATCATGGCAATGCTCCAGCAGATAAAGCATGATGTTCTTCAAACGGACGAGCGACAGCGGAGCGTAGCCATTGGCGGCACCGCGTTCGGCACAATAGGCACGTCTCGTTTCATATTGGACTATCTTGTAATGTTCTCCGTTTGCAATCTCACTCTTGATCTTGTCGGCAATCTTCTGATACTCTGAATCTGACAGTTCGTTGCGTGAGCTTTCAAGGATGTCCAGCATAACCTTTGGATTGCTGATGGAGCGAATCATCCTTCCGTTGGACACACTCGGCACCTCTCCCTGTTCGTACAGTCGGTACTGGTTGATGCCTATGCCCAGAATGAGTGACATCTTCTGTGCACTGATGCCATAGCGTTTGCGGAGGGCGATTATCTCATCCATATAAGGTATGCCATACTTCTCCCGGTACTGATTGGTTACCTGCACGAATCCTGCCGTGTCACTCTCGTCATCCGTAAATTGTTCACTAGTGTCCTCACACAGCCATGCCGTATGGATGTACTGGTATTCCTCTCCGCGAAACTTCCATGTACGTGTCTCGTGGATGCGTTTCATTTCTTTGCCTGTAAACGGACTCTTCATATCTATTCCTCCATGAGTTTAAATGAATAGCTCAACGGGTGCTCGGCAATATGGAACGATATGCAGATTGTCTGGCTGCCTGCACATCCCATCATAATCTTGATGTATATCTCACGTCCTTTCACGTCCTTTCCGAATACCCACATCTCTCCCAGTCGGTTTAGCTCGTCAATGACAGGACCTTGAACGTAGTCTTCCACAGTAAGGCTTTCAATCACCACCTTTCTATACATGGGTACGATTTCCAGCTCTTCAAGTGTTTGTCGGTTCTTGCTCCGGTCATCTCTGTAGATGATGCCAAAGACTTTCATCTTGGCATGGAACTGGTCGAGAAAACGCTGTACTTCGTTTTTACTAATCATTGTTTTTTTCATTTTGCTGCAAAGTTAATATTATTAACCGAATACCGCAAGAAATCCAACTTTAAAGTTGTTAATTGATATTGTTTTTAACAGTGCTTATCTGATTTATTGACAAAAACGCCTTTCAGATGTCTTTCCACGGCAAAATCTGCATAGCGTGAAAAACACCATATTGATTGTCAAAATGCTATCGTAGGTGATTTCCTGAAAGAACTTTTTGACCGAGAAAGGAATAGCTTATTATGATTCATTAAACCAATAGCATTATTGAGACATTCTCTTATCCTGCAATACTTTTGGAAACACCTCAAACGTTAATGTTATTTAAACTCTGAATTAAAAACATAAATAATTCAGTCCTTTTCATTACCTTTGTGGTGTCTTTTTCATGCTGAAAGCCCATAGGGCATAGGCGGGCAAGACACATATTACATAAAAGGCGTAACTGTACGCTTTGGTTTTGACGCCATAAGAACTTCGCAACTTCAAACTGTTAGTCAAGAACAAAGCAACGGGAACGTCTCATGTGATGTATTATATACACCTCTCATTGACATTGGCTATTATCGCCAATATCTTTGGGCGATGTACTATATATATACATCGGCGTGGGGCTTTCAGCGTTGCTCGTTTCGACTAACAGGGCAATGCGAAGGCCTTTATGGCGTGGAACGAGTGACAGGACTGGCTTCACGCTCTTTTTATGCCCCAGACATACCGAGTCTTCGGATGCCATAACCTAAAAAACAAGTACACAATGCCAGATGTGGAAACCTGCCGAGGCGCAAAGCCTCAACGCTCTGGCTTTACCGCCACTGCCCTCCCCGAAGCCGACGGCTCACAAACAGGGGTGTCGGTAGAGAATGCCCATACGGAAACAAAGCAATGGTATGTTCTGCGTATATCATACGGACGGGCACAGAAGGCAAACAACATTCTGACAGGAAAAGGAATTGAGACATACCTCCCTCTGCATACTATATATAATAAGGTGGAGGGTAAGCGCATAAAAACACGCATTCCCATGCTCCCCAATTTCCTTTTCGTACACGCCACACTGTCCTCAATACAGTCATTGCTGAAGTTATCCCCCGACTTTAACATCGTCAGTTTCTACTACGACCATTTCACTACGCTACCCAACGGAATGAATCCGCCTCTGACCGTCCCCGACAATGCCATGCAGAATTTCATCCGCCTTACATCAATCGACAATGAGCATATTCTCTTGATTGATAATGTCAACGGCACATACAAAACGGGCGATAAGGTAAGTATCATTGCAGGACCATTTAAGGGCATCGAGGGAAGAGTGACAAAGATAACGGGACAGAAGCGCGTCATCGTTGAACTGCCGGGAATATGCAGCGTAGCTACAGCATATATTCCCAAAGCGTTTATACGGAAGATAAGTTAGGGGAGTTAAATGGAGTTAAGAGACAAAATTTTTTATCTGACGGAACAATCCAAGATAATCAAATTATGAACAGAATATTGAAACAGTTCAAATTTTGTTATATATACAATGTGCAACGGTTCATACAGCGGCGCATGACGGTTCGTACAGCGGCAGGCAGCAGTTCTGCGTCATAGCATCGCGGTTAACAAGACAAAGTTAGGTTAGAATATAAATATCACAACAATATGAGTTTAAAAAATAACACTCTCCTTCAGGGAGGGAAATACAAGATTATCCGCTTTATCAATAGCGGGGGATTTGGCTGCACCTACGAGGCAGAGCACACACTGTTTAATACTCATGTTGCCATAAAGGAGTTTTTCAAGGAGGACTTATGCAACAGAGACGAGAGAACAAACAAAGTGTCTGTCGGTGTACGGTCAAAAGCAGAGACTGTTGCAAAGCTAAAGAAGAAATTTCTTGAAGAAGCAACATCTGTATTTCAAATGAAACACCCGGGCATAGTACGGGTGATTGACATCTTTGAGGAGAACGGTACGGCATATTATGTCATGGACTTCATAGACGGCTGTTCACTCAGCGACTTGGTGAAACGTCGTGGAAAGCTGCCTGAGAAAGAGGCTCTCCATTATATCCTTCAAGTGGTTGACGCTCTGCAATATGTGCATTCCCGCAATCGTCTGCACCTTGACATCAAACCCGGCAACATCATGGTTGACAAACACGGCAGGGCAATATTGATTGACTTCGGAGCTTCGAAACATTATAATGAGAACAGCGGCAAACAGGATTCAACGCTGTTAGGCATAAACACGCCGGGATATACCCCAGTGGAACAAGCGGCAAGGAACTTCTCAAAGTTCAATCCCGCAACCGACATTTATGCCTTGGGAGCCACATTGTATACACTCCTTACAGGCATTCCCCCTACAGCCTCAATACTCAGAGCTGATGAAGACGATGAAAATGAGATATTCAACTATTTACCGTCATCGGTATCTACCTCAACAAAAAAAGCATTAGAGGCTGCAATGCAAATAAGAAGCATCAACAGACCTCAGAACCTTGGGGAGTTTAAGAAGATGCTTGGCGCGGATACAGTCTACAAGGAAAAAACAGTTTATGATGACTTCGAAGATACTGTAGAGGCTACAGTTGTAGATGTGGGAAAAACATCTGAAAGTAAAAAAAGAAAATCAAATTTTGGTAAACAGAAAAAAGTTATAAATTCAAATATAAAAAGAGATAATACCATAAAAAGCAATACACCTCTTATTAATTCAGGCTTCTTTTTCAGGTGTTATTTCGATTTAATACTACCGCTACTTTTATATTTAATATTAGGATATGTGTATCCTATAAAAGACGGTTCATTTAGAATGATGTCCGTATTTATAACCTCCTCATTATTAGTAGTGATAAGGGGGCATTATACAATTTGTGACAAAAACATTAACTCATGGATAAGAACATTTATGGCTTGTATGTTATCCTTTTGGATGTTATTTTTCTTATGCTCGATTTTTTATTTGATAATTGTTACTTTTATAGGGACAAATCAACTTTTTATTATGCCTATAGTATTCACTATGTGTATCTTAATAAAAGTGTTTAACACACCTAAAGGAAAGGAACTCATAACAGATATCAATGGAACATTCACGGCTATGTTGAGTTGTTTTGTGATCTCATATCTTTGTGCTGCATTAATCATATATGATGTATTTAATAATGACGGCTGGATTTTCTTAGAATGTAATTTATCTGCATTCATTATATATTTATTGTTAGGATTATACTCTTGGAAAAGATATAATAGACCTATAATTTAAAAACGATACTAAGATAAAACAAAGTTTAAATATATACAAATATGAAAAATTTCACAAAATCACTTTTCATCGGCGCAATCCTGTATATTACTTTACCATTAATAGGTTATGCGCAATCCAGAGAAAGAACAATTGAAGAAATGGAAACTATCGCAAAAAATTTTCTATTAGAAAATAAAGCTGCAAAGTTTTCTTCTCGTGTTAATGATGTATCTCATCAAAGCCATAAGCTAAGAATGATAAAAGCTTCTTCTTTACTTGGCACTACAGCAAACAGTCCTAAAACAGAACCGTTTTACATTTTCACTCCAGATAGTATGTCTCGTGGGTTTGTAATTATTTCAGGGATTGATTCAATGCCTGCCGTGTTAGGATATTCTTTATGTGAAACATTTGATTCCCTGAATATTCCTTGTGGAATGTATTTCCTTTTGACAGAATATGCCAAAAATATTTCAAAGGGTAATAACTATAAGGAGTTATCACTTTCTGCAATAAATACACAAGAGGTTTATCCTTTACTGGGTGATATAAAATACGATCAATATGCTCCATTTAATGAAAAATGTCCTATATACAATGGAAAGCATACTGTAACAGGATGTACAGCGACAGCAATGTCTCAGGTGATGGCATACTGGAGATATCCTGCGCAAATGCAAGGAGAAAATATCAACTATACAACAAAAACTTTGGGTCTTAATGTCACGTGGGACTGTGGCTCAACAAAATTTGATTGGGATAATATGTTGGGAACATATCTTCCAGGACAATATACGGAAAGTCAAGGTGATGCTGTAGCAACACTTCATGCTGCGTGCGGTGCATCTTTGGGTGTTGATTATGGTCCTACAGGTACAGGTTCTACTCGTCATAGTGCGTATGGTCTTTATGAATACATGGGATATGATAGAGATATGACCTTTGCGAAGGCCAACTATTTCACGGATGAAAGTTTCTGCTCATATATAATGGAGGAAGTTTCCAACGGGAGGCCAATTCAAGCTTGTGGTGCTCCTGAAACAGGGTCACCTCATGCCTTTGTAATTGATGGATTTCAAATAAAGGAAAATGTACCATATTTTCATGTAAACTGGGGATGGAGTGGCGACTGGGACGGTTATTTTCTTATAAATAAGATGGTTGTTGGAAATAATAAGAATTATGGCGATCATGATGTAATATTAATAACAGGAATAAAGCCTGAAGACAGTCAAGATGACGGTTGTGCTTTTGGAATGACAAATGTTTCTTTGAACAAAGAGACGGTCAAAGGCGGAGAAGAGCTAAGAATTGAAACTACACAACTTGCAAATAGTTCTGTATCTTCTTTTTCTGGTACACTATTGGCGTATGCGGTTGATGAATCTCAGAATGAATATCTTCTGGGAACATATTTTGAATATCCTGATGAATGGAAATCAAGAGCTGGATTTTCAACTTTTGAACGCCGCCTTAATGTGCCGTTTACCATTCCCACTGGAGACTATACTGTTATTTTGAAAAGTAAACGCTATAATTCTTCCGTTGAAAGAACAATGATGTGTCCGTCATTTCCACGACTTCATATAGAAAACATATCAGATGGTGTTGTAGAAGAACAACAGTATGAGAATAAAGTTCAATCTTGCTATTCCACCGACGGGCGCAAACTCAGTACACCTGTAAATGGTATCAATATAGTCCGCTATGTTGATGGAACAGTGCGTAAAGTTATGAAGAAATTTAATGGATCAGAACCTTAATTGTGGTTTATGTAATTATTATATTTAAAATTACCTGTGATGTAAATAACAAATATATAGAAATGGAAAGATAAAAACAATATGAGTCTACAAGAAAACACACTCCTTCAAAAGGGGAAATACAAGATTATCCGTACACTCGGGAATGGGGCATCAGGCATAACCTATCTTGCCAAAGGAAAGATGAAAGTGACAGGTCCGTTGGGCGAGATGGAGGTGACGGCAGATGTTGCCATAAAGGAGTTTTTTATGGCTGACTATAACACCCGCAAGCCCGACGGTTCATCCGTAGGAGGCATGGAGGCAACCATAGTGCATAATTATCGGCGTAAATTCCGGAAAGAAGCGGAAAATCTGTCGAGAATGAACCACCCCAATATCGTGAAAGTATTGGAGGTCTTTGATGAAAACAATACCACATACTATGTTATGGAATATCTCAGCGGCGGTTCATTAGACAGTTATATATTGCAGCAAGGACATCTTCAGGAAAAAGAGACTTTTGACATTCTGCACGAAATATGCTCGGCTCTGGAATACATGCACAGCCACAAGATGCTGCATCTGGACTTAAAGCCAAAGAACATCATGCGCACAAATGACGGTCATATAAAACTGATTGATTTTGGTTTATCGAAGCAATATGATGACAATGGAGAACCGGAATCAAGCACTACGCTTGGATTGGGGACTCCGGGATATGCCCCATTGGAACAGGAGAACTACAAACAAGACGGTTCGTTTCCCGCAACACTCGATATTTATGCTTTAGGAGCAACAGTGTTTAAGATGCTGATAGGAAAAACTCCGCCCAAGGCATCAGAGGTTCTGAACGAGGGGTTGCCCATTTCATTATTGCAGCAGTCTGGATTAAGCGATAAAGCCATTACGTTGATAAAGACAGCTATGGCTCCAATCAAGAGAAACCGTTATCAGACAGTAAATGCATTTCATCGGATGATAGACGGCAATCTTGTTGCTACTACAAATAAGAAAAATCGGATTACAGATGATACTGTATATGATGAACAGACGGATATTTGTCCTGAAATTCCCAATAGCACAATGTCAAAAGAAGCAGCTGATACAAATTGGGGCAACAAAATATTGGCATTTGCAAAAGAGAACTGGATTTTTATATTAATAAGCTTTATTATAGCAGGAGGTATATTTTACTATTCAAACAGAAAACCTGCATCGACACCCACTGCAGATATAACATCTGATTCCATTTCAAAAACAAAACCTACTCCACATAAAAGAGTAGAAACAACAGTTGAGCGTGTTCCTTCTGTTGAAGCAAACCCCAATAAACTAATTAAAAACATTCCAACGTCACAACCTGTTAAGGTTAAAACTGATGACGAAAAATACAGTATAGCCATAAATAATGGTGATTGGCAGACAGTAAGAGAATTAGCGGATAATGGCTATGTGAAAGCAAATATACCTTTAGCCAATCATTATCTTAAAAATCCTTCCACTCATCATCTTGCAGACAAATATGCCCAAAAGGCAAAACTTACACATCCCTCCGAAGCAAATGAGATTATAGGCATTCTTAGAGCTTCCGGATATTATGATTAAAAAAGTAAAACTCTAAAATAACAGGAACAATATGAAAAAGTATGTATTTTCAATCATTATGTCAATGATTAGTTTGACAGTGTTATCGCAAAACACAGTTTATTCTCCACAGAATAAATTTTATTCTGACAATTTGTATGCATCAGCTGTTGCAGGTGACGCCAGGGCACAATATACCTTAGGTGAATGTTACATGAAAGGAAGAGGGGTTGCCGTCAATGAAGAAATGGGGGTATATTGGTACGCAAAGGCGGCAAGTCAAAACTATCCTTTGGCACAATATTTCTTAGGTGAATGTTACATGAAAGGAAAAGGGGTTAATGTAAATGAAAATATGGCAATAAGTTTGTATAACAAAGCCTTGAATAATGGTTTATATGAAGCTTATATTGGATTGGCCAACTATTATAATAGAATAAAAGATTATGCAAATGCTGTAATTTGTCATAAAGGTTACCTAAAATATGATACATCCTCCCCACTTGCCGCAGCTGCTTTTCATAATCTTGGCGATTGCTATTATTATGGTAACGGCATTCAACAAGATTATGCTAAAGCATTTGATTGTTTTATAAAAGCATCTAATTTAAATGACTATAATGCAGTTTACCGTGTAGGTGAAATGTATTATAGTGGTAAATATGTTCAGCAAGACTACAAGAAGGCTTTTGAATATTTAGATAAAGCAGCAAGCCACAATGTTGCCAGAGCATTATATATGATTGGTATGGAATATTATAAAGGAGGATATTATACAAAAGACTGGAGGAAGGCTGCAAATTCTTTCACATCTGTATTAAAAGACAAATACATACCGGACGGTATTCGTGGTGATGTCTGCAACAAGCTATCTATTTGTTATCGCTATGGTCGTAATGGAATAGAGCAGAATGAAGAATTATCCAATTATTATAGCGTGGAAGCACAAAAATACGGGAATCCAGATGCAAGTAAAATACAAGAATGGCTTCGCACGAATTAACAATAATGCAATCATAGAACATCTGCATTTAGAATATATAACACCCAAACAAATATGCAATTACCTATAAACACTCTCCTTCAGGGAGGGAAATACAAAATTATCCGCTTTATCAATAGTGGCGGATTTGGCTGCACCTACGAGGCTGAGCACTTGATGCTTGAGAAGCGTGTGGCGATAAAAGAGTTTTTTGTGAAGGACTACTGCAACCGTGACGATGTGACACGGCACGTGACGGTGGGCACGCAGAGCAAGAAGGCTCTTGTGACGAAAATGAAAAAGAAGTTCGTGGATGAGGCTAAGGCATTGTGCCGAATGCAGCACCCCGGTATTGTTAAGGTGACGGACGTTTTTGAAGAGAACGGCACAGCCTATTTCGTGATGGACTACATAGATGGGCGCTCGCTGTCGGAGATTGTCAAGAAGAGTCCGCTTACCGAACAACGTGCCTTAGACTATATTCGTCAAGTGAGCAGCGCATTGCAGTATGTGCATTCCAACAACCGCCTGCATCTCGACATCAAGCCAGCCAATATCATGATTACAGCTCAGGGAAAGTCTGTGCTCATAGACTTTGGCGCATCAAAACAATATGACGAGGAGAATGGCGAGAATACATCTACGCTGATGGGAAAGACTCCCGGCTATGCTCCTCCCGAGCAGATGTACAACGATGTGTCGCGGTTTACGCCTGCCACCGACATCTATGCTCTCGGTGCCACTCTCTACAAGATGCTTACAGGCATCACTCCACCTGCCGCCAACTTACTCATCAGCGGTGATACACTGCAACCGCTGCCAAAGAACATCAGTGAGGGCGTCCGCAAAGCTATTGATGCTGCCATGAATATGAACAAGATGCAGCGTCCACAAAGCGTCGCCGACTTTATGGGGATAATGGATGGCGAGGAACAGGAAGAGACGGAACTTGTGGCTGATGTAGTGGAGCCAGAGAATCCCCCAGCAAAGAAATCAAAGTCAAAGACAAAATATATGCTGTTGTTCTTAGCATTGTTTATAGGTTGGCTGCTATGGCCTGAAGATACGCAGGAAGTTTCTCAGTCACAGGAAGTGGTGCGTCATGAGGTAAAGGGGCTTAACTACACAAACACCCTTGGTACCGCCTTTGTATACTCGGGGTTTGTTAACTCCGCCAACGTGCCCGACAGCACGGGAGTGGGAAAGTATAAGGATGGCACATACAAGGGTATGTATCGTGACGGAATACGCAACGGCAAGGGAACGTTCGACACAGCCGACGGCTCCAACCATTTCACTGGAACATTCAAGGATGATATGTATCACGAGGGACGCATGACTTTCAACGACAAGACGTATTATGAGGGAACATTCAAGAACAACGAGTTTGACACAGGCAAATGGTATAATGCTGATGGCACACTCGACAGTGAAATGAGAAATGGGGAGTATGTTACTAAGTAATGGAGATAAAAGAAGTTAAAGGGAGTTAAGGGACAAATGTTTAAGCCAAGAGAACTATGCTCAATACTATTGTCCCCTAAACTCCTTTTTACTACATTAGTTGAGCACAAGCGAAACTTAAATGAAATATAAATACGCATAGAACATGAAAAAGATTCTAATTACATTATTTTTAATGGCTGGATTCTCCTGCCTTTCGCTCAATGCTCAGAAGACATTGAGGAAGCCAGCAAAAAAGCCTCAGAAAACGCAGGCAACAACACCCAGCAAACCAGTGAAGCCACAGAAAGGACATTCACAATCTTCTGTATCACTTCAAGCCACTGGCACTATAAACGGGCACGGATATGTTGACCTTGGTCTTAGTGTGAAATGGGCAACTTGTGATATTGGGGCAGACTCACCATCTGATTATGGCTCTTACTTTGCATGGGGCGAGACGATGACTAAATCTGAGTATACACAAGATAATTCCGTTACTTATGGAAAGTCTTTTGGTGATATATCTGGTGACTCACGTTATGATGCCGCACGTGCCAATTGGGGAGGTTCCTGGCGACTTCCAACTAAAACAGAATGTGAAGAACTGATAAACAAATGTAGAACAAAATGGACCACATACAACAATCATAAAGGACTATTGGTTACTGGTCCAAATGGAAATTCTATTTTTCTTCCTGCTAAAGGTGTTTTTACAGGTTCTTCAACGAAACTTGTAAATGATTGTGGTTATTGTTGGAGCTCCACGCCCATAGAGAATGATAAAAAGTCTGTTTTCCCCCCGATATGCTATGCATATGAAATGCATTATACAAAATACGGCTATAAGCCGGAACCGGAATTTAAGATGAGCTGGGGAAACCGAGATGGTGGATCTTCTATTCGTCCTGTCTCAGAATAAAAGAGTTGACCAAATAAAAGGGCCAAATACTTTGCCTATATGTATCTTACGATACTTTACAATATATCCTAAGATGTTTTACCATTTATCCTAAGATGTTTTACCATTTATCCTAAGATGTTTTACCATTTATCCTAAGATACTTTGCCAAGTAACTTAAGATGTTTTTACTACTTATGTTTCACACATACAAAACTTGAATCTATAATATAATGTATAACAATTCACTGACAAAAGGCACAATCCTGAAAGGCAGTTCATACAGCTATGAGATTGTGAAAACATTGGGACAGGGGTCTTTCGGCATCACATATCTTGCATCTGTCAAGATGGCTGGTGCGTTGGGAACAATTGATGCAAACATAAAAGTTGCCATCAAGGAGTTCTTTATGAAAGAGATTAACGGGCGTGAAGGGACGACCGTGACAAGCGGCAGCAAGGACGGTCTGTTTGAGGACTATCGCCGTAGGTTTGTGCGCGAGGCTAAGAATCTTAGCAAGCTCAGGCACCCCAATATAGTAAACGTACTTGAGGCATTCGAGGCAAACAACACCTGCTACTATGTCATGGAGTATATGAATGGCGGCAGTCTGGACGATATGATAGTTAAGCATCATGGTCTGTCCGAGGAAGAGACTGTGAAGTATTCGCTTCAGATTGCATCTGCTCTTTCTTTCATGCACAAGAATAAAATGCTGCATCTTGATCTGAAGCCTAAGAACATCATGATGAATAACGGCAATGCCGTGCTCATTGACTTCGGACTGTCCAAGCAATACGACAGGAACGGTGAACCAGAGTCGAGCACCACCGTAGGTGCCGGTACTCCCGGATATGCCCCTATAGAACAGGCAAACTATCAGGACGGCAACGGCTTTCCCGTGACCATGGATATATATGCCCTTGGTGCCACAATGTTTAAGATGTTGACTGGTGAACGTCCTCCCATTGCCTCCGACATTCTTAACGACGGATTTCCTTCTCAGCTCTTAAAAGAAAAGAGTCAAGAACTGGCTGCTGTGGTGGAAAAAGCCATGCAGCCAATGAAGAAACAGCGGTTACAGACTGTGGAGGAAATGAAGGATTTACTTGCTGATGATGATTGGGAGACAACAGTACTTGTAAATAATACCTCCGAAATTGCTGATGTAAAACAGAAAGCAAACATCATAAACGGACATGAATATGTTGACCTCGGTCTTAGTGTGAAATGGGCAACGTGTAATGTCGGGGCAGAAAGACCGTCAGATAGCGGTGATTATTTTGCTTGGGGTGAGATTACTCCCAAGTCAGAATATACTGAAGAAAATTCTGTCACTTTTAATAAAATTATGAGAGATACACCTGTAAGAAACATGTTGTGGCGTTCTGTTAAAAACCAGCGTGACATTTCTGGTGACTCACGTTATGATGCCGCCCGTGCCAACTGGGGCGGAACTTGGCGGCTGCCGACAGTAGATGAAATAGATGAGTTTATAGAAAAGTGTGAGTGTAAATGGACCACACAGGACGGACATAATGGTTATCTCGTGACAGGTCCTAACGGCAAGTCTATATTTCTTCCTGCTGCTGGGTGGCGCAGTGGTTTTTCGCTGAACGACGTGGATGAGTACGGCTCTTGTTGGAGCTCTACGCCTAACGAGGACGGTACTCATGGTGCTTACTGCTTGTACTTCAACAGTGGCGAATTCGACTGGGGCTGGGACGACCGCGACTGCGGGTGCACCGTGCGACCTGTCTCTGATAAAATGAAGAATTTAAATGATGACTGCGAAACTGATGAGACTGCAAGGCTGTAACAATTATGGCTTTTTGAACAGTAATATTCAGAAATGAACCATAAATGACCAATAATATAATATTTTGTGGCGATGCCATCAATGAAAATAAATTTTTGACCATTATTTGCTTTAGCAAACATTATTATTTATTACTGGTTCATTTCTGAATATTACTGTTGAAATAAAATCGAACAGTTACGCGAATCTGATAAACTTGCTAATTAATCAAAAATTAAAAATGAAGTATGAAAAATCTATATCTCAATTCCCGTGACGAACTGTACCGAATAGACATTTCAAAGGTGGTGTACTTTGAGTCGGAGGGAAACTACACGAACTTTGTGCTGAGCAACAAGCTGAAGGGAGCGGTGTGCATGAACCTCGCACAGATGCAGCAGGTGCTCAGCGACAGTCTGAAAGAAGATGCAGCCATCTTTGCAAGGGTGGGCAAAAGGTTTATAATAAACCTGACTTACGTATATCATATATGTGTGCTCCGCCAAAGGCTGACATTGAGCGACGGCGAGATGTTTGCTTATCAGCTGAGCATATCGAAAGAGGCATTGAAGAAGCTGAAGGAGCTGTATGTAAACTCTATAAAAAATAAGGAAACAGAAAAACAATAAAAAAATAACGAACAATGATGGACAATTTAAAAGGCAAGACCATTCTTGTGGGAAAGGAGCCGGGAAACGGTCGCCTGTATGTATCGGTGAATGTAAACGGGCAGCATAAGGTTGCACCTATTGGAGAAATGCAGAGCGTGCCCAACAGCGTGAGCCGGTGCAAACCGGGAGAGAACACTGCACACTGCAAAATTACGGTTGGGGGAAACGGCGAGATGACAATAACGAACATGAAGCCGCAGAACGTGACATACGTGAACGGCACGGAGGTGATGTCGAAAAGGCTAAAGGCAGGCAGCCGCGTAGAACTGGGAAGAGACCATTATGTGATGGATTTGGACGCTGTGATTATGGCCGCTCAGAAAATTGTTGGCGTAACACATGTGCAACCCACCTATTCAAAACCAACACCACAGATGTCGACCCCGCAGATGCCGACACAGGAATACTCAATACGTCATCTGAAAAGAGTATGGGACGATTATAACAGCAGCGTGAGAGATATAAAAATCAGACAAAAGAACATCGGACTGCTGTCGAGCATACCAATGGGATTCTCAATGTTTGGCGGACTTGTGGCAGGTATAGCTCCAGAAATAAGGGAAATCGCAATTGTATTTACATGCATAGCCCTGCTCATAATGCTTATAGGATTCTACAAGCGATTTACAGATAAGTCAATAGATGAGCTGGAAGAACTGTCAGAGGAGCTACAGCGCAACTATGTGTGTCCCAATCCCCAATGCCACCATTTCATGGGAAACCAGCCATATAACGTGTTGAGACAGAACAAGACATGCCCACATTGCAAGTGTAAGCTGACGGAGAAGTAAGTAGGAAGATGAATTTCGTGGAGTAACCGGCCCATTTCATACAGAACGGTTGTAAAAGTTTTGAAAGGGTGAAAAAACATATTACCTTTGCACTGTAAAACTTAAATTAATAACTAAAAAACAGACAATTATGGAAAAGAAAGAAAACTCTCAGTTGAAGTCGAACGTGATTTCAGGAATAAGCTCAACAGCAGGTGCAGTGGCAGGTGTAGTTGGTGGCAGTATGGTAACAGCAGAAGTAAATGCAGCCGAAATGCCTGAAGTCACAGCAGAGGAGCAGGAGGTGGAAGTGGTGAGCGCTGAACCTTCGAGAACAAGCGGAAATCAGAGCCATCACGAGGAACAGCCGGCAGTGGAACAGCCAGAGCCTGTTAATCCAGAGCCACAAAAACCTGACCCAGTAGCCCCAGAGCCATCCCTTGTGACCCCTGAACCTATAGATGGTGATGAAATACAAGTATTGAGCTATGACACAATAACAGACAATGACGGCAATGAGATGGACGTGGCGGTGGTAAGCGCTAGCGGACAGGAAATAATAATTGCCGATGTTGACCAGAACGGAACGGCCGATTTGATGGCATCTGACTTAAACAGCAACGGTCAATTAGAAGAGAATGAAATTGTTGACGTATCGGAGGATAATATCGCCATGCAGCCATTGGAAGAAGCTGCAAACGCAAACGACGATATGATAGCTCAGACCGACGACATTGACTATGTGAACAATGCTGACGTTAACGACTATATGGCATGATTGAGACAATGAACATAAAAGGAAGAATACGCCAATCGCTTGCTGCACTCCTGCTTATTGCAGGATGCAGCGCGGCAGGCGCACACGACTTTACCGCAACCCTGAACGGACAGAAGATATGCTTCAACATTAAGAGCAAGACGGGCAGAACTGCGGAAGTGACATACAGCGGAAGCATTGCCGACAAGCGCATACAGGAAACGGAAGGTATGGTGGAGATTCCGGCAAGGGTGAAGCACAACAATGTGGTGTATACAGTAACGGGCATAGGAGCAAAGGCTTTTAGCGGAGCGGAAAAACTGACGGGCATCATACTTCCCGGCACAGTGACAAGGATTGGTGACTTTGCCTTTGAAGGATGTACGTCGCTGTCAAAGATTGTCTTTCCGGGAAGCAATGTGGCATTTGGCGAAGGAGTGTTCTTCAAATGCACATCGATAAAAAACGTAACGTTCGGAAGCGACTGGAAACAGGTGGACTTGAAGAGATTCAGATGGAGCGACAGTCTGGCGGCAGTGAGCATTCCTGCAAAAGTAGAGAAAATATCAGGACTGAAAAGTCTGAAAGGACTGAAGGAAATAACTGTAGATGCCAACAACAGCAAGTTTTCATCATACAGCGGTGCACTATATAATAAGGTGGGAAATGTGCTGTACGGATGTCCGAGGGCATACAAAGGCAGGATTGAGATAAAGGAGGGAACGGAGACAGTGACAAACGGAGCCTTGATTGACTGCACAGGCATTACGGAGATAGACTTTCCTGCAAGCATAAAGAAACTTTCATTCCGCGAGGCATCACGGATGAAAAAGCTGGAGCAGATAATCTTTAGAGGCAATGCGCCCGTGAACACTGCATACAAGGGAACAGAAGGAAAATTCGTGATACAGACAGCCAATGCCGATGTGAGGATTACGGTACTTAACGGCAGCAAAAAGGAATTTAAGTCGCTGCTTGTGCAGGAAGCCGGCGAATACTCGGAAACACCTGACAGCAATGGAACACGCTATGCAGTGAGAGCCGAAGAATTGCCCAAGGCAAAAAACATCGTAGGCGTGAAGAGCTTTTAAAATGGAGTAAAGGGGAGTTAAAAGGAGTTAGAGGGAGTTAAGGGACAATACTCTTACCCCCATTCATTAACTTAAAATAAGACATTATGAAAAATATAAAAATACTTTTACTGGCAGCAGTGGGACTTCTTTTTGCAGCTGCCGAAGTAAAGGCGCAGGGAACAGCGGTGCAGAATGACTCTACGGTGTCGGCTATCAAGATTAAGAATCTGAACAAGCGTAAGGCACAGCTGCAAAAACAGATAGCAGCAGAAGACAAAAAGCGGAATAACGTGACAGAGGGAGCTACACCAGAAACACAAGAGAGAAGACGCGACAGACAGGACTCGATATGCCTGCAGCTGAGGTCAGACCTCGTGGAGGTGGAACTGGAGCTGAAAGAGATGGGAGCAAACAGAAAACAAAAATAATAAAGGAATAGGGATATGAACGACGAGAAAACTATTTACGACAGCGATAAGACTGTTTACGATGACGAGAGAACTCAGTATCTGAATCGTGACGATGAGGCTACACTGTATGATGACTCATACGAAAAAACAGAGGCAACATCAAAAACTACCATTGACAGCGTACACTCCAAACAGCAAAAGAAACAGCATGGATGCATGTGGAAAAGGGTTGCCGCAGGAGCAGGGACAGGCATAGTGCTGGGTGCAGCTGCAACGGTGCTGACAAGCGGCGCCGCTCCTGCAAGTCAAGTGACAAATGAGGACAACAGTCATCCCGATTGGACAGACGGAAATATTTCCGTAGCCACCAAGGTCACCGATGACATGGCATTCTCTGAAGCCTTTGAGACAGCACGCACGGAGACGGGAAGCGGAGGCGTGTTTGAATGGCACGGATATATTTATTCCACCTATACTGAAGATGAGTGGAACAGCATGACTGCGGAACAGCGCACTGAATATGGAAGCCATCTGAAATGGAGCGGAGACACGTCTGACGTGGCAGTTGCGGGCAGCAACACACAGGACGAACTGGAAGTTGTGGCAGTGGACAATTCAAATATGGAGAACGGCGACGAAATACCTGTTATAGATTCAGAACCGGAAGTTGAAGTGCTTGGTGCAAATACTGGCACCATTGAAGATGCAGGCATTGGTGGCGATGATGTAGTGATTGTGGATGTGGACGGTCCCGACATGACAGAGTCTTACGAACCATACGACCTGGGGGCAGAAATTGACTATATTGCCGATAACGGTATGGACGACTATGTTAATGACGCATACATGCAGGAATATGAGGGATAATATCTTCAGAATCATAGTGCTGACAATTCTGCTTAACATATTCACGGTGTCTGATGCCAAAGTGTATTTGGTGTCCGTGGGCATAGCCGATTACCCAGGGGCAACAAAAGACTTGACACTGCCGGTGAAGGATGCACGTACAATATCGTGGTTGTATTCAAAGAACACCGATGTGGTGTCGCGGCTTTTAACAGACTCACAGGCCACGACTGAAAACATAATAACGGCAATGCAGGATGTCTTTGCAAAAGCCGCTGCCGACGATATTGTGGTGTTCTTTTTCAGCGGTCATGGCTATCAGGGCGGATTCGTGGCATACGACGGAGCACTGTCATACGCAAGAATACGTAAGGCAATGGCAACAGGCAAATGCAGAAACAAGATGATATTTGCCGATGCCTGCTTTTCAGGCAAGATAAGGACAAACGGGTCGCAGAGTTCCGTACAGTCGGCAAAGAAAGCCAATGTCATGCTGTTCCTGTCATCAAGAAGTGACGAGACTTCCATCGAGAGACGCAGTATGCAGAACGGCTTTTTCACAACATATCTGCAGAAAGGACTCCGTGGAGGAGCCGACAAAAACCATGACCGCATAATAACGGCAAGGGAACTGTATGAATATGTGCATGCCGGTGTGGTGGAAATATCAAACGGGAAACAGCATCCAGTGATGTGGGGAAAGTTCTCCGACAATATGCCGGTAATGAAATGGATAAAAAACAAAAAATAAAGATGATGGAAAATACAATTAAAATAAAATGCCCCTATTGCAGCTCCACCTTGTCTGTCAAGAACATTCCGGGGATAGAGTCGAAAAGTGTTACATGCCCTATATGCAAGCAGAAGACACCTTTCCTGAATTTTAAGAAAATCATTGACAGAGACGATGAGTCAACACAATATTTTGGTGATAATGAAAAAACAGAATACCGTGGAACTTCAGAGCCCCCAACTCAGTTCAACAACTCATTAAACCTGACACTCGGAAGATTAAGGCTGTTGCCGTCAGGACCTTCTTTCCAGCTGAGAACCGGCAAAAATGTGATTGGCAGAAAAGCAACGCAGTCGGCTGCCGATTTTCAGATACCGACAGACGGAAGTAAAAGGCTAAGCAGGGAGCACTTGATTATTGAAGTGAAAAAAGTGCCGGGAAAGGGATTCGTGCATTATGTCTCGCTTTACAAGCCCAAAAGCAATAAAACGTTTATCGAGAATGAACTGTTGGAATATGGCGACTGCGTGGTGTTAAACAGCGGAGACATTATAAAGTTGCCGGATGTAAACATAAAGTTTGAGATATACGACAGCGAAGAAACGGAGACTGACTTAGATTCTGCTTATTGATAAGCGAGTGAATAAAATTATACTTATATTATGAAATATAAAATAGAAATTAAGAATATATTGGAAAATGGACTGCGTGTGGATTCAGAAGGGAATCCACATCAGGAAGACAGCATATATCCTGCATACAACGAGCAGAAAGATTCTGACAGGCTCTTTGTGCTCTGCGACGGCATGGGTGGACATGAGGCAGGCGAGGTGGCAAGTTCCACTGTATGCAATGCCATGAGCAAGTCGGTGTTTGACAGCATGCCCAACCCTGAGGGTGATTTTGATGACAGCATGATGCAGAAGGCAATCTCAGATGCCTTTGACGCATTGGATTCCCTGTCAGTAAGTGATACCGATACGGAAAAGAAAATGGGAACCACCATGACTTTCCTTAAACTGCATAATAAAGGCTGTACCATAGCGCACATGGGCGACAGCAGGGTTTATCACATCAGACCGGGAAAGGATAAAGACGACACTGTCATTCTGTTTCATACTACAGACCACTCACTGATTAACGACCTGATAAAAATAGGGGAACTGACAGAGGAGGAGGCAAAGGAATCGAAGCAGAAGAATATCATAACACGTGCCATGCAGCCCAAGATGGAGCGGCGACCCAAAGCCAGCATATACAGCACCGCCGACATAAAGGCCGGAGATTATTTCTTCATGTGTTCTGACGGTATGCTGGAGCAGATGGAAAACGACAATGTGAGATTCATCTTTTCGGACGAAACGGGTGGCTGTGAGGAAAAAACGGAGATGCTGATAAAAGCTACAAACCAGAACCGTGACAATCATTCTGCAATAATAGTACACATTCTTGAAGTTATCGATCCGTTGCCTGTTGAAAAGAATATACAGCCAACAGGTAAAATCACCAGACCAGCCCCATTCATGGCGGAAATTGATGATGACAGTGACACTGATTGTAATAACGACACAGAACAGGATAATGCAGACAAAGCCATTGACATGCCCAAGCAGAAATTGAAGCAGCCTGTTAAAGGTTCACGGAAAAGGAAAAACATAATAAGATATGTGCTGATGTTTCTCCTTATTGTCGCGATTGTTGCCGGAATATATTTCATTACATCTGCAATATCTCAAAAAGACCGCACGAATGAGGCGGAACAGGAGCCGACCGAACAGGACGCAACACATCAGCAAAAAAACAAAACAAGAAAAAGAACAAAAACATCACAAAGCAGGACGAACGTGCCAGACAAACAGAATGAGAATAATTCCATTGGGGAACCTCAGCATGGAACCACAAACGCAAATAACACAAATAGTCATGTAAGCGAATCTGCAACAGACAATGCGGCACAACAGGGAGCAGTGCAAAAACCGCCACACAAACAGAATACATTAAACAAGATACCGACAAAAAACAATAATGACAGCGAAAATCCAGTATCAAGCGATGAACAACAAGTCATAGATGCAATAAACCATGCCGTGAAATAATCACTATTATTACATTTCTGTAGTATTGCTTCACCGTCTAACGGCCGTTAGACGGTGAAGCAAGTCATTTCAGCCGTTGCGTTAATATTTAATAAAATATTAAGATGTTTGTGACGGGTTTGGCGGAAATATCGTAACTTTGCCCCATTATAACATAATAAAATAATTATTTTTAATAAAAACATGTTTTTAAAAAAAATCTTTTCTGTTGCGGCTCTGATGCTCATGGCACTCGTCGCAAATGCGCAGATGCCAAATATCCCTATTGACAAGGATGTGCGTATCGGCAAACTCGACAACGGACTGACTTATTACATCCGTTACAACAACTGGCCTGAAAAGCGGGCAAACTTCTATATCGCACAGCGTGTGGGCAGTATTCAGGAGGAGGAAGAGCAGCGCGGTCTGGCTCACTTCCTTGAGCACATGTGCTTCAACGGCACGAAGAATTTCCCCGGAAACAATGTCATCAGATGGTGTGAGAGCATCGGAGTGAAGTTTGGAGCCGACCTCAATGCATACACCTCTATCGACCAGACAGTATATAACATTGACAATGTTCCCACAACACGTCAGAGCGCTCTCGACTCATGTCTGCTGATTCTTCACGACTGGGCAGGCGAGCTGCTGCTTGAGCCTGAGGAGATTGACAAGGAGCGTGGCGTTATCCATGAGGAATGGCGTCTGCGCACCAGTGCAAACAGCCGTATGTTTGAGCGCAACCTGCCTAAGCTCTATCCAGGCAGCAAGTACGGTGTGAGATACCCTATCGGACTGATGTCGGTGATTGACAATTTCAAGTATGACGCTCTGCGCCAGTACTACGAGAAGTGGTATCACCCGGACAATCAGGCAATCATCGTTGTGGGTGACGTGGACGTAGACCATGTGGAGGCAGAAATCAAGCGTCTGTTTGCCAACAAGAAGAACCCTGACAACGAGCAGCCTGTAGTGGAAGAGCCTGTTCCTGACAACGATGCGCCTATCGTGGTTATCGACAAGGACAAGGAGCAGCAGTACAACGTCATTCAGATGATGATAAAGTGCGATGCCGACAAGAAGGAGGACAAGGTAAGCCCGATGTATCTCTTTGGCAAATACATGGTAAATGCGGCCATCAGCATGGTTAACTCACGTTTGGCTGAGTATGCCCAGAAGCCCGACTGTCCATACATACAGGCAGGAGTAAGTTACGACCAGTATATCTTTGCCAAGACAAAGGACGCGCTCAATGTGTTCGTTCTGCCTAAGGACGGCATGTACAAGGAGGCTTTCGCCGCTGTGGTGAAGGAAGTACGCCGTGCTGCTGAGTTTGGCTTTACTGCCACTGAGTATCAGCGTTATAAGGCTGACTTCCTGAGCAACCTTGACAAGACTTACAGCAACAAGGACAAGCGCACCAGCATATCGTTCTGCAACGAATATAAGGAGCACTTCCTCGATAATGAGCCGATACCGTCACTTGATGACTACTATCAGATGATGAAGGCTGTGGTTCCACAGCTGCCGCTTGAGGGTGGTGTGAACGATGTGTTCAAGCAGCTTGTAAAGCTCGATGGCAAGAACATGGTGATAATCAGCTTCAACAACGAGAAGGAAGGTGCAGAATATCCTACTGAGGAGGGACTGCTTGGCGCAGTGAAGACTGCCGCCGCAGAGCAGATTTCGGCATACGTGGATAATGTAAAGAACGAGCCGCTGATTGCAAATGCTCCAAAGGCAGGCAAGATTAAGAGTGAGAAAGCCAACGACAAGTATGACTATAAGGAGCTGACACTGTCGAACGGCGTGAAGGTGGTGTTGAAGAAGACCGACTTCAAGAAAGACCAGGTGATTCTCACTGCTGCAAGCCGTGGCGGAAACTCTGTGCTGGGACTCAACGACTACGCTAACTGGAACCTGTTCGACGATGCCATAGAGGCAAGCGGACTGGGCAACTTCTCAAACAACGAGCTGGAGAAGGCTCTTGCCGGAAAGGTGGCTTCGATGGGAATGAGCCTTGGCACTTACCGCACAACGCTCAACGGCTCATCGACACCCAACGACGTGGAGACAATGATGCAGCTGCTCTACCTTTACTTCACAAACATCAACAAGGATCAGGAGTCGTTCGACAGCATGATAAAGAGCGCAGAAGTGATGCTCAAGAACAAATCGCTCTCTGCTGAGGCTGCTTTCAGTGACTCGCTCAACAGCGTGACCACAAGACACAATCCACGTTTCAAGTCGATTGAGATGAGCGACCTCAAGAATGTCAACTACGACCGCATCTTAGAGCTTGCAAAGCAGGTTACAGCAAATGCCGCCGACTATGAGTTTGAAATCATCGGTAACTTCGACGAGGCTACCATCCGTCCGCTGATTGAGACCTACATCGCATCGCTGCCATCAAAGAAAAAGGCAGTGTCGAAGGCAAAGGACGTTATGACACCTTACGAGGGCATTGTGGTTAACAACTTCAAGCGCAAGCAGGAGACTCCGAAGGCAACGGGCGTGATAGTATGGCGCACAAAGAACATCCCATGCTCACTTGAGAACCTGGTGAAGACACAGATTGCAAGTGATGTGCTTGAGATGATATATCTGAAGAAAATCCGTGAGGAGGCAAGCGCAGCATACTCTGTGTCGGCCCAGGGTGGACACAGCATTAACGAGTTTGGCACTACCACAACCCTGCTCGGCTATTGCCCGATGAAGCCGGAGAAGGCTCAGGAGGCTATGGACATCATGAGAAGTGAAGTGGAGGCAATGGCCAAGACCTGCGACTCAGACATGGTGAAGAAGGTGAAGGAGAACATGCTGAAGAACCATGAGACAAGCCTGAAGACCAACAGCTACTGGCTTGGAGCCATCAACATGGAGAGAGAGTTTGGCATTGACACTCACAGCAACTACAATCAGATTGTGGAGGCTCAGACCCCAGAGACCATCTCGGCATTCGTGGCTGAGATTCTCAAAGCTGGCAACAGAGCAGAGATAGTGATGCTTCCAGAGGAGTAATCCCTTAACTCCTTATAATAAAAACATTAACAAACAAAATTAAACACTTACAAAAATCATGAGCTATCTGTTTTCATCAGAATCAGTTTCTGAAGGACACCCCGACAAAGTAGCGGATCAGATTTCTGACGCTATCTTAGACCAATTTCTGGCCTACGACGAAAAGGCTCGTGTAGCGTGTGAGACCTTTGTCACCACAGGACAGGTGGTGATAATGGGAGAGGTGAGCAGCAACCAGTACATCGACCTGCAGACCATAGCACGCAACACCATTAAGAAGATTGGCTACACAAAAGCCGAGTATCAATTCGACGGCAACTCATGCGGCATTCTCACTGCCATACATGAGCAGAGCAGCGACATTCACCAGGGCGTTGACCGCAAGGAAGACGACGAGCAGGGTGCAGGCGACCAGGGCATGATGTTCGGTTATGCCACCAACGAGACCGAGAGCTATATGCCCGTGTCGCTCGACCTTGCACACCTGCTGATGCGCACTCTTGCCGAGATACGCAAGGAAGGCGAGGTGATGACTTACTTGCGACCTGACTCAAAGAGCCAGGTCACTGTGCAGTACAGTGATGCCGGCATACCAGAGCGCATTGATACCATCGTGGTGTCGACACAGCACGATGAGTTTGACAACGACGATGCCATGCTTGCACGCATCGCTGACGATGTGAAGGGCATACTTATTCCACGTGTCAAGGCGAAGATTCATTCAAGAAAGGTGTTGGCACTGTTCAACGATGACATCAAGTATTATGTGAATCCCACAGGCAAGTTTGTAATTGGAGGTCCTCATGGCGATACCGGTCTTACAGGCCGCAAGATTATTGTCGACACTTACGGTGGCAAGGGAGCACATGGTGGCGGTGCGTTCAGTGGAAAGGACTCAAGCAAGGTGGATCGCTCGGCTGCATACGCCGCCCGTCATATAGCCAAGAATATGGTGGCTGCTGGTGTTGCCGACGAGATGCTTGTGCAGGTGAGCTATGCCATTGGCGTGGCAAAGCCGATGAATATCTATGTAAACACTTACGGCAGAAGCAACGTGGAGATGAGCGACAGCGAGATAGCCAAGAAGATTGAGGAGATGTTCGACCTCCGTCCGAAAGCTATTGAGCGCAGCCTGAAGCTCCGTCAGCCAATGTATCTTGAAACTGCCGCCTACGGTCACATGGGTCGCGAGAGCGTGACGGTGAAAAAGACTTTCACCAGCCGCTATCACGAGACAAAGGTGATGGATGTAGAGCTGTTTACATGGGAGAAGCTCGACCGTGTTGGCGATATCAAGCAGGCGTTTGGCTTGTAGTGTGAAAAACGGTTTTGTCCCCTATATAATTATAATGTATATATATAAGTAATGTGTAATGGCTATTCTTCAAGATTCCATACATAATATAAACAGTACGCATGTGCCATCGTCTGACTCGGTGGCACATGTGCATTCTCCGCGTACCCCTTATCAGGTGCTGAGGATGTTGCCCGACGATGCAACGCCCGAGCAGCAGGACTCTGCCATTCAGGCGCATTTCCAACCAGCGGAAATACATTACAGCCAATGCCCGGACACCCTGCATCTGCCAGGGCATGAAGCTCCCAAGCCGCTGCAGTGGGAAGATGTGCCGGTGTACTATAAGGAGACATTCTTTTCCAACGACTCCCTTTTTCAAACAGAGTTTACGGGAATGCGCAATGGGGTGCAGGGAGTTGCAGTGCCATACAGTATGCGCTCTGACCCGTATATTGCCATTATGCTGTTGGCGTTTATCTTCTTGTCGACGGTTATTTGCAGTAGAATGCGTGACATGATAAAGCGTAAGTTTGAGACATTATTTCACACTTTGACGTTTGCGTCGGAAAAAGACACTACCGCTGAGATTTATGGACAGTTGGCGCTTAATTTGATGAGTGCCATGCTTATATCGTTTCTTATGTTCTCGTATGTGCAGATATATGTCTCCGACACTTATTTGCTTCCCACCGAGTATCATCTGATGGGGCTTTTCCTTGCCCTTGTGGTGGGATATAAATTGATTGACGCTTTGCTTGGATTGATAGTAAACCCTGTATTTTGGAGCGGTAAACAAAACTTACAATACATCAAATCCAAGACATTCATAGGGGCTATGGAAGGTATAATGTTATTGTTGTTGGTGATGGTACGTGTGTATTTTGAACTTTCTACCGTCCATACTATCTTTTCTTTTGTTTTTGTCCTTGTTGTGGTCAAATTTCTTACCTTTTATAAATGCTATGTAATATTTTTCAAACAAAGAGGTGGATTTATCCAATTTTTTTTGTACCTTTGCGCTCTTGAAATAATACCGCTCGGTGTCCTTTGGACAGCGGCAATGATGACTGCAAATATTTTGAAAGTAAAATTTTAGGACGTAATGATAAAGAGAATCTTGGTGTCACAACCACAACCAACGAGTGAGAAATCACCTTACTTCAGTATTGCGGAACGTTTCGACGTAGAATTTGTTTTCCGTCCTTTCATAAAAGTGGAAGGATTGTCCGCAAAAGAGTTTCGCCAGCAGAGGATAGACATTGCAAGCTATTCGGCCATTGTGTTCACTTCGCGTCATGCCATCGACAATTTCTTTAAACTGGCAAAGGAAATGCGTTATGCCATACCTGAGACGCTGAAGTATTTCTGTGTCACGGAGACAATAGCTCTTTATATCCAAAAATATGTGCAGTACCGCAAGCGTAAGGTGTTTTATGGAGAGTCGGGCAAGATTGAAGACTTGCTGCCGTCGATGCTGAAACACAAAAACGAGAAGTATCTTGTGCCGCTGAGTGATGTGCACAACGATAACATCAAGGAGCTTCTCGATTCAAAGGGAATCACACACGATGAGTGTGTGATGTACCGCACGGTGAGCAACGATTTCACTCAGGAAGAGATTGACGAGTTTGACAGCTATGATATGGTGGTGTTCTTCAGTCCTTCGGGAATAGAGGCTCTCACCAAAAACTTCCCTGACTTCAAGCAGGGCAAGCTCGCAATTGCCACTTTTGGCCCTGCCACGGCAAAGGCTGTGAGGGATGCCGGGCTGCGTCTTGACCTTGAGGCTCCTACGGAAAAGTATCCGTCTATGACAGGTGCTCTGCAGCACTATCTCATCATGAATGATGATGACGACGAATAAATTCTCCAAGCAGGAGCGCATAGTAAGCCGCAATCTTATGGAAAGATTGTTTGGCGGTGCGAGCCGTTCTGCGGTGGCATATCCTCTGAGGGTGGTGTTTATGACAGTAGACGATGCCGATGCGTCTATGCCGCCTGTTCAAGTGCTGGTGAGCGTCAGCAAACGTCACTTCAAGCATGCCGTCGACCGTAACCGTGTGAAACGTCAGATACGTGAGGCTTACCGCCTGAATAAGCACATTCTCAGTGATGCTGTTTTAACTGACGGGACAGGCTCTGCCAAATTCATTGCCGTTGCGTTTATATGGCTTTCCGATGCCCTGAAACCATCTGCTGAGGTGGGTGCTGCGGTGAGGAAGCTCCTGATGAGGATAGCAGACAACATATACAACATTAAAAATGTGGAAAAAACTGAATAGGGCAGTGGTGTGGGTGCTATGCCTCCCGATACGCTTCTATCAGCAGTGTATAAGTCCGCTGTTTCCGCCTTCATGCCGTTTTACCCCTACTTGCAGCGAGTACGCCCGTCAGGCATTGGTAAAGCATGGTCCGATAAAGGGATTGTGGCTCGCAATACGGCGGCTGCTGAGATGCCACCCATGGGGAGGTCACGGTTACGACCCTGTGCCGTAAAAGAGTGAAGAATCCTTTTCCTATAACTCTTACTCATCCTACAATTCCTACAACTCATAAAAATAATAAAAAATCAAGATAATGAAAAAGAACTTTGTAGAAGAACTGAAATGGCGCGGTATGCTGGCACAGATTATGCCAGGTGCTGAGGATTTGCTTCAGAAGGAGATGGTCACAGCCTATCTTGGCACCGACCCTACTGCCGACTCGTTGCATATCGGCCATCTTTGTGGTATCATGATGCTCCGTCACCTTCAGCGTTGCGGACACCGTCCGATTATTCTTGTAGGTGGTGCTACCGGCATGATTGGCGACCCTTCGGGCAAGAGTCAGGAGCGCAATCTGCTCGACAGCCAGACTCTCTACCACAATCAGGAGTGTATCAAGGCGCAGGTGGCAAAGTTTCTCGACTTCGACAGCAATGAGCCCAATGCAGCTTTGATGGTGAACAACTACGACTGGATGAAGGATTTCACTTTCCTCGATTTTGCCCGTGAGGTAGGCAAGCACATCACAGTGAACTATATGATGGCAAAGGACAGCGTTCAGCAGCGCCTTAACGGCACTGCCCGCGACGGTCTGTCGTTCACCGAGTTCACCTACCAGCTTCTGCAGGGCTATGACTTCCTGCATCTTTACAAGACCTTAGGCTGCAAGATGCAGCTTGGCGGCAACGACCAGTGGGGCAACATGACCACAGGCACCGAGCTTATCCGCCGCACCCTCGGCAGTGAGGTGGAGACATACGCGCTCACTTGTCCGCTCATAACCAAGGCAGATGGCAAGAAGTTCGGCAAGACCGAGAGCGGTAACATCTGGCTCGACCCGAAGCGCACCACACCTTATAAGTTCTATCAGTTCTGGCTCAATGTGAGCGATGACGACGCTGAGCGCTATATCAAGATATTCACCAGTCTCGACAAGGATACTATCGACGCTCTTGTGGCCGAGCACGCTCAGGACCCGGGACAGCGCATACTGCAGAAGCGTCTTGCCCAGGAGGTGACAGTGATGGTTCACTCGCAGGAGGCTCTCGACGCAGCCATTCAGGCATCGGGAATACTCTTCGGCAAAGCTACCCGTGAGGCTCTTGAGAGTCTTGACGAGCAGACTCTGCTCGACGTGTTCGACGGTGTGCCTCATTTCGATGTGGCAGCCGACCAGATTGGTCAGCCTGCTGTTGAACTGTTCACTCAGGCAGCGCCGGTGTTTGCCAGCAAGGGCGAGATGCGCAAGCTCGTGCAGGGCGGCGGCGTGTCGGTGAACAAGGAGAAACTCACAGCCTTCGACCGTCCGATAACCTCGGACGACCTCATCGACGGCAAATACATATTGGTGCAGCGCGGAAAGAAGAATTATTTCCTGCTCACAGTAAAATAATAAGCGAAAAATTTGGTAGTGTCGTAAAAAAACACTACCTTTGCACCGCATTTTGAGTGTGCTTGCCTGAAAGCAAGTTCTTGAAATGTCATATTAGGATTGTCCAATGGTGTAATGGTAGCACAACAGGTTTTGGTTCTGTTTGTGGTGGTTCGAATCCGCCTTGGACAACTTGCATCAGCGCAAATGAAGTTCGGTCATCTGCGCTGATGTTTTTATGTGGTGTTTTTAAAAAACATTAAAAATGCTCTTTTTATTTTGCTTTGTCCTCGCTTATTCGTAACTTTGCACTTTAGCATATCAAAACTTAAAAACATATATAGATTATGAAAACAAATTATGAAATTCGTTATGCAGCCCATCCTGAGGATGCAAAACATTATGACACAACCCGCATACGCCGCGATTTTCTTATTGAAAAGGTGTTTGCTGCCGATGAAGTGAACATGGTTTACTCAATGTACGACCGTATGGTGGTAGGCGGCGCAATGCCGGTGAACGAGGAGCTGAAGCTTGAGGCTATCGACCCTCTGAAGGCAGACTATTTTACAACCCGCCGCGAGGTTGGCGTGTTCAATGTAGGCAAGGGCGAGGGTGTTGTAAAGGTTGGCAACGAGGAGTTTACTCTTGGCTATAAGGAGGCTCTGTATATCGGCCGTGGCGACCGCGACGTGGTGTTCGTGAGCAAGGATGCTAATTGCCCTGCAAAGTTCTACTTCAACAGTGTTACTGCCCATAAGGAATATCCCTGCAAGAAGGTGACAAAGAAGGATGCCGTTGTGGCTCACATGGGTGCGCTTGAGACAAGCAACGAGCGCGACATCAACAAGATGCTGGTGAGTCAGGTGGTTGACTCATGCCAGTTGCAGATGGGTATGACCGAGCTTGCTCCCGGTAGTGTTTGGAACACCATGCCGGCGCATGTTCACAGCCGCCGTATGGAGGCTTACTTCTATTTTGAGGTGCCCGAGGATCAGGCTGTGTGTCACTTCATGGGTGAGGTGCAGGAGACCCGCAACATCTGGATGAAGGGCGACCAGGCTGTGCTCTCTCCAGAGTGGAGCATCCACAGCGCTGCTGCCACACACAACTACACATTCATCTGGGGTATGGGCGGTGAGAACCTCGACTATGGCGATCAGGATTTCTCAAAGATTACGGACTTGAAATAATTAATTACGAATTACGAGTTACAAATTACGAATTGTCGGCTAAAGCCGATGTAGAATTATTTAATTATAAATTGGTCGCGCAAAAACACTGGCGCAGCAATTGACTTCGTCGAACGTTGTTTCTTAATTATTTAATTCTTAATCGCAGCGAAGCGAGAACAATTCGTAATTCGTAATTCCAAACTCAAAATTCAAAAAAATGGCAAATATTTTTTCACTCGAAGGTAAGAATGCATGGATAACAGGTGCATCTTACGGCATTGGCTTCAACATTGCTAAGGCATTTGTTGCAGCAGGTATCAAGAACATCATCTTCAACGACATCAACGAGGCTGCCCTGGAGCGCGGTCTTGCCAACTACAAAGAGGCAGGCATCGAGAACGTTCACGGTTATGTGTGTGACGTTACTGATGAGGCAGCAGTGAAGGCTCTCGTTGAGAAGATTCACGCTGAGGTGGGTCAGATAGACATTCTGGTGAACAACGCCGGTATCATCAAGCGCATTCCTATGCACGAGATGAAGCGCGCAGAGTTCCAGCAGGTAATCGACGTTGACCTGGTGGCTCCGTTCATCGTGTCGTCGGCAGTGCTTCCAGAGATGATGGAGCGCCGCGAGGGTAAGATTATCAACATCTGCTCTATGATGAGCGAGCTCGGTCGTGAGACTGTTTCGGCATACGCAGCAGCCAAGGGTGGTCTGAAGATGCTCACCCGCAACATCTGCTCGGAGTATGGCGAGTACAACATACAGTGCAACGGCATCGGTCCCGGCTATATCGCCACTCCGCAGACAGCACCTCTGCGCGAGAAGCAGCCAGACGGCAGCCGTCACCCATTCGACAGCTTCATCTGTGCAAAGACTCCTGCCGGACGCTGGCTCGACCCGTCGGAGCTTGGAGGTCCTGCAGTGTTCCTCGCATCAAAGGCTTCAGACGCAGTCAACGGACATGTGCTCTATGTTGACGGAGGTATTCTTGCATACATTGGCAAACAGCCACAGTAAGCAAAAACACATAAAAAAGAAAGGCGGCACTCAAACGGGTGCCGCCTTTCTTTTTTATTTACATTATTTAGTTGAGAGCGTCTGCAATCTCTGCACCAGCCTTAAACTTAGCAACCTTCTTTGCAGCGATTGTAATCTTCTCCTTTGTTGCCGGATTGATACCCTCACGTGCAGGGCGCTCATTAACACTGAATGTACCAAAGCCGATGAGAGCAACCTTATCACCTGCTACGAGAGCGTCTTTGATAGCTACGAGAGCTGCATCAAGAGCCTTCTTGGCTTCTGCCTGGCTGATGCCTGAACCTTCTGCCATCTTTTTTACCAAATCTGTCTTGTTCATAATCTTTTTAGTTTAAAATGTTGTGAATGTTGATATTTCTACCTGCAAAGATATGATAAATATTTTATTAAACAATCAAAAAATCGAAAAAAAAATGATTTTTCTTTATTTTTTTTGTGTTAAGGGGGCTTTTTATGTTGTTTAACAGATATTTTTCGTAATTTTGCAAGCCAATAAGTACTTTTGTACTGTGAAATGTATTTGAGTTAAGGAATAGTTACACATAAAATAAAAGTTTGTATGCAGAATATACCTACGGTTACAAGAAACCTGTTGTTGATAAACATAATTGCGTTTATAGCCCAATATATTTTCCGCGGCATGGGAGTTGAGCTTGATGCGATTTTTGGTTTGCACTTCTTTTTGGCGAGCCATTTCTCGCTTTATCAGCTCATAACTTACATGTTTCTGCACGGCGGTTTCACCCATTTGTTTTTCAACATGTTTGCGCTGTGGATGTTCGGCTGTGTGATAGAGAGGGTATGGGGACCGCGTAAGTTCTTATTTTATTACATTCTGTGCGGTGTAGGTGCCGGATTGACGCAGGAAATCGCGCAGTTTGTGGAACTGTTTGTGATGAATCCGCAGCTGTCGTTTGCCGATGCGTTCCATCTGCCTGCCGATGCTGCCGACACGCTCAACCTGTGGCGCACCATAGGAGCGTCGGGAGCCGTCTATGCCATCCTGCTGGCATTTGGCATGACCTTCCCCAATGAGCGTATATTCATCTTCCCGCTGCCCGTGCCCATCAAGGCAAAGTGGTTTGTGGTGTTCTATGCCGGAGTAGAGCTGTTCATGGCATTAGGTTCGTCTAACGACGGTGTGGCGCATACAGCCCACCTCGGCGGTATGCTATTCGGCTATCTTCTCATAAGATATTGGAGCAAGCACCCCTCTTACACCTATAATATAAATAATGGTATGGGCATTTTCGGCAGGATGCGCCAGAATTATGAGCAGTACCGTAACCGCAGTGCGAACATGACCGTGCACAAGGGCGGCGGTGCAGCGTCCGACAAGACACGCACCGAAACCGACGAGGAATATAATGCCCGTAAGAAAGCCGAGCAGGACATCATCGACTCCATACTCGACAAGATCCGCAAGAGCGGCTACGACAGTCTCACCGCAGAGGAGAAGCGCAGGCTGTTTGAACTGAGCCATAAGGACGACTGAGAATGATAAGACAGATAAAGGATTTCACGGTGAAGATAGTGGCAGGCGCCAATGTTGCTGTCATCATTGTTATGTTTATCGTTGGGTTTGCCGATTATGTCAATCCCGAACGCTACCCGCTGTTGTCTACAGCGGGTTTGGCGTTTCCGTTCTTTCTGATTGTCAACCTGGCGTTTCTTGTGTTTTGGGCGGTGTTCAGGCTGCGCATAGTAATAATCCCCGTTCTCGGTTATCTTGTGTGCTATGTGCCCATAAGCATTTATATGCCGGTGAACATGAAGCGCGACGTGCCCAAGGACTGCATAAAGGTGATGACGTGGAACGTGCAGGCATATTCGGGCGAACCGCGCTATGACGATGCCTTTGAAATGATTTTCGGCTATATAAAGAAGCAAAATGCCGACATTGTGTGTGTGCAGGAGGATCTGGGCGGTTGGCGTGACAGCCGTGCCCGTTTTGACAGCTTGTATGCTTATTCTGACACAAGTTTTGTTAGTAACAGCAGTGGAACCAATGCCGTTGGCATATACAGCCGCTATCCCATAGTTCGTCGCGAAAAGATAGATTATGTGTCGGCGGCAAATCTGAGTGTAGCTTATTATCTGAAGAAGCAGCGCGACACCCTGCTCGTTATTGTCAATCATTTTGAGACAACCCATCTCTCACGCACCGACCGGAAAAGATATAAGGAGATGATGAAAGGCAAGATGGGCAAGGACACGATGCGCGAGGAATCAAAAAAACTGCTGCACACTCTCGCCGAGTCGAACAAGCTGCGCGCACCGCAGGCACGCGCAGTTCATGAATATGTTGAAAGCCACAGACAGTATCCCATAATTGTGTGCGGCGACTTCAACGACAACCCCATCAGCTACACCCGACGCATGGTGGCAAAGGGGTTGACCGACTGCTATGTGGAGTCGGGCAGGGGTGTGGGACTGTCATATAATCAGAAAGGATTTTTTGTGCGTATTGACAATATTTTGTGCTCAGACAACTTTGAGCCGTACAATTGTTACGTTGATAATAAAATCGATGCCAGCGACCATTATCCCATGATTTGTTGGCTCAAATTTGACAAGAAACATTAAAAAATGTGTCTTTTTTGCCGCTAAATTTCGATAATTGTAAAAAAATCACTATATTTGCAAGCTAATTTGTGTGAACGGCACAAACAGAACTGAAAATAATAACAAAAAATAATAAATTAAAACAAAATGCAAAACAAAGGAATTGTAAAGTTTATTGCACTCATGCTTGTTCTTGTGTGCGTATTCTACCTCTCCTTCTCGTTTGTGACACGCCACTACGAAAGTAAGGCTGCCGCTATGGGCGAGGTTGCAGGTCAGGAGTACCTCGATTCTATCAAGAACGAGAAGGTTTATCTGGGTGCGTACACCTTCAAGGAGTGCCGTGAGATGGAAATCGGTCTCGGACTCGACCTGAAAGGTGGTATGAACGTTATTCTTGAGGTTTCAGTGCCCGACGTTGTCGCAGCACTTGCCGACCACAAGACCGACGCTGCCTTTACCAAGTCAATGGATGAGGCAAGAAAAGATGAGGAGACAAGTCAGGACGACTTTATCTCCCTGTTCGTGAAACACTACAAGCAGAATGCTCCCGGTCATCGCCTGGCAGAGATCTTTGCCACACAGCAGATGAAGGGCAAGGTGAGCACTCAGAGCAGCGACTCTGAGGTGGAGAAGGCTCTCCGCACTGAGGTGCAGGCTGCTGTAGATAACTCGTTCAACGTTGTGCGCAACCGTATCGACAAGTTCGGCGTGGTTCAGCCTAACATCCAGAAGCTTGAGGGTCAGAGTGGCCGTATCATGGTGGAGATGCCTGGCGTGAAGGAGCCTGAGCGTGTGCGTAAGTTGCTTCAGGGAAGCGCCAACCTTGAGTTCTGGGAGACATTCAACAGCCAGGAAATCGTTCCTCTGCTCGCTCAGCTCAACCAGAAGCTTGCCGGTGCTGCTGATGTAGATGTGGCTGCTGCCGATTCTACAGTTGCTCCTGCTGCTTCCGACAGCACCAAGGCTGTGGCTGAGAATGCCGACACAACAAAGGCTGTCGCAGGTTCACTTGCTGCAAGCATCGCAAAGGACAAGAACGCTGCTGCCGACAGCAAGGCTGCCGAGCTGGCAAAGAAGCAGAACCCGCTGTTCTCAATGTTCCAGCCTGTACAGGGTCAGAGCCTGAGCGTTGTGGGATATGCCGTTTACCGCGACACTGCCGCCATCAACAAGATGATCTACGGCGACATCGCCAAGACTGTGCTGCCAAGCGACTTGAAGCTGCTGTGGAGCGCCAAGGCTGCCGACTTCGACAAGAAGGGTGAGGTGTTTGAGCTTCACGCCATCAAGGTGACAGAGCCTTCGGGCCGTGCTCCGCTTGAGGGTGACGTTATCGTTACCGCCAAGGACGAGTTCGACCAGATGGGTCATCCATGTGTGTCGATGCAGATGAACTCCGATGGCGCTCGTCGCTGGGCACAGCTCACCAAGATGAACATCGGCAAGGCTGTGGCTATCGTTCTCGATGACGCTGTTTACAGTGCTCCTCGTGTGAACGGTGAGATTCCGGGCGGAAACTCACAGATTACCGGTAACTTCTCTATCGAGGACACCAAGGACCTTGCAAACACCCTTAACTCAGGTAAGATGCCGGCTCCTACACGTATCGTTCAGGAGGAGGTCGTAGGTCCTACTCTCGGTGCACAGTCAATCCAGCAGGGTGTATGGTCGTTTGTCATCGCCTTCGTGCTGCTTATGATATATATGGTGATGCTCTACAATGTGGTGCCGGGTATGATGGCAAACATCGCAATGCTCTTCAACCTCTTCTTCACATTGGGTATCCTCACCTCGTTCCAGGCTGCGCTCACCATGCCGGGTATCGCCGGTATCGTGCTGTCGCTCGGTATGGCTGTGGATGCCAACGTGCTTATCTTCGAGCGTACCAAGGAAGAGCTCCGCAACGGTCTTAACGCCAAGGAGGCTCTGAAGAAGGGTTATGCAAACGCATTCTCCGCTATCTTCGACTCCAACCTCACATCTATCATCACAGGTATCATCCTCTACGTGTTCGGTACAGGTCCTATCCGCGGTTTCGCCACCACTCTTATCATCGGTATCGTATGCTCGTTCTTCACAGCCGTTTATCTCACACGTCTTGTGTTCGAGTATCAGATGAGCAAGGACCGCTGGCTCAACCTTACCTTCACCACAGGGTTCTCAAAGAACATGATGCAGAACACCAAGTACAACTTCATGGGTGCTTACAAGCGCAGCTACACCATCTGGGGCATCGCTGCAGTGGTGTTCATCGGCTCGTTCATCGTGAGAGGTCTCAGCAAGAGCATCGACTTCACCGGCGGACGCAACTATGTGATGGTATTCGAGAAGGCTGTTGAGCCTGAGCAGATACGTACTGTGCTGTCTGGCGCATTTGGCGAGAATGCCACTACGACCGCCATCGCCCTCGGTACCGACGGCAAGACCATCCGTGTGTCTACAAACTATAAGATTGAAAGCAACTCGCCTACAGTTGACGACGAGGCTGAGAACATCCTCTTCAAGGCTCTCTCGGGAGCAGGTCTCGTAAGCCAGAAGGACGTTAAGGCATTCAAGAATCCTGACGTTCGTGAGGGCGGTTCAATCATCAGCAGTACCAAGGTGGGACCGTCTATGGCTAAGGACATCACCTACGGTGCCATCATCAGTGTGATTATTGCGCTCATAGCAATCTTCCTCTACATCCTGGCACGTTTCCACAATGTGGCATTCTCTGTAGGCTCTATCGTTGCCCTGGCTCTCGACACTCTCGTGGTTATCGGCTTCTACTCTGTGCTTTGGGGCATCGTGCCTATGTCGCTTGAGATCGACCAGACCTTCATCGGTGCCATCCTTACCGTTATCGGTTACTCTATCAACGACAAGGTGGTGGTGTTCGACCGTATCCGTGAGAATTTGGCGCTCTATCCAAAGCGCGACCGTCAGCAGCTCTTCAACGACTCGCTCAACCAGACACTTGCCCGTACCATCAACACCTCGGCTACAACCTTCCTCGTGCTGGCTGTAATCTTCCTGCTTGGTGGTGACAGCATCCGCAGCTTTGCTTTCGCAATGCTCCTCGGTGTTGTGTTCGGTACACTGTCGTCAATCTTCATCGCCGCTCCTACTGCACTGCTCACCATGGGCCGTCACATCCGCGACGAGAAGGAAGAGGATACCGTAAAGGCTTAAGCCTTCCGGCAGAATACACATTATTATAATATATAAAGATGGCTGCGCCAATGCTGGCGCAGCCATCTTTTTATTTTTTGTGCTTTGGCTTTATCGTGCCCTTACTCGCTGCCGGTGGTCTCCGCCATCAGGTATCTTATACCGTCGTTAGCGCGTTTTTTCTCAAAGTCGAACCGTGTGGTGAGCATATTACCTAATTTCTTTGGATTAATGTTTTTCAGCATAGCCTTGCCGCAGTGTGATTCCAGCCGCTCGATTATTTCTGCCACGCTCCACCAGCGGCCGTCGTCTGCCGACTGCGGTTTTGTGAACATAAGGTCGATTACGGCATCCAGTGAGCTGAGGGCGCGGAAACGCTTGTTGTAGGCTATCAGCTGCGCCGTCTCCTCGTCGGTGAGCCAGTAGCGCTCCTTCTCTTCTGTCACCAAGTGCTTCAGCTGGGCAAACAGCTGGCGGTGGTCAATGTTGTCGGTGAAGTCAATCATTCCCGTCACCTTGGTGCAGATGAAGCGGCGCGAGCCTGTCGGGTCGGTGAGCGGCTGCAGGGAGTTGGTGGTGGCTATGAACGAGGCGTAGCGGCGGTATTGCTTGTATGCCTTGCCGTACGGCGGACGGAACTTCAGGTCGGCTGTTGACAGCAGATATTTCAGCACCACCTGCTGGCGGGTTGTGGTCTTGTCAAACTCGTCGATGTTTATCAGCGCAAACGATGTGAGCCCGAGGTTCAGGTCGTTCTCGTTCTTGAAGTTTATGCGGTCGTTGTAGTAGTCGCGCAGCTCCGGCGGCAGCAGAATGCGGCAGAAGCTCGACTTGCCGCAGCCCTGACTGCCTATTAATAAAGGTGTGAGGGCGTTGCCCGTCAGTCCCGCACGCCCCATCCAGTGGGCGGTCATGGCGAGCAGCCACGTGCGGAACAGCCGTTCCCAGTGCGGGTTGTCGCACGGCACACGTGCCGCCACTGCAGCTATGCGGTCCTTGCCGTCCCATCGCGGCAGGTGGTCCAGCCAGTCGTTCACTGGGTCGTAGCTCTCTATTCTCGGTGAGTTTATGAAGCGTGCAATGTCCTTGTCCCACGATTTCAGCCCTAATTCCTTGGCGCGCATTGTCATCTCGTTGCGCACCACCTCGTCGAGGTCGCGGAAGCGCATATCCTCGCTGGTCTTGTCGCGATACTGCGCCACGCCCGTCATCACGTTCAGCCGCATCTCGTAGTTGGCTTTTAGGAATATGTCGGTCTTCATCATCAGCAATGTGTCCTCGGGCACGCTCTTCAGCGGCTTTATGCCCCGTCCCTTGTAATATTTCTCCATGTTCTCCACGGCATACACCGTCTCTATGGTCTTTTCCACCAGCAGACGGTCGGTGTTGAGCAGCGGGTGGCTCATCATCAGTGCCAGTGCCCTTGCCTGAGGTATTCCTTCCTCCAGACACTTGCCGGCTATCTGCATCAGCAGTTCCGCCACGCGGTCCTCGTCGGGCAGCTCGAAATAATGCCCGAGCACCGCATCCACGATGAATATGAAGTTGAGGTTATAGCTGTTGCTCACCGAGCGGCCTGGCATCAGCCGCGACTGCTCCCATTCGTGGGCTGACGGGGTGGCTGTCGTTCCGCCGTCAGTGCCGTCCGCGCTGCCAACATATAGCGGCATCGCCTCCGCATTGTATGCCACGTCGGGGTCAGCACTCATGTATATCGTATAGTCCGTTGCGGGTACAGTCACGTCGAGCGTTATCCCTAACTGGTCGTTGTACACACGGCGCGCCTTCTGGTACAGGTTGCGGTGAAACTGTTGTATTTCGGTCTCGTCCTCGGGCAGACTCCTGCCGCTGCCGTCGGGAAGCAGCTCACCGCGGCACACAATCTTCACCGAGCGGCCCGTGGCGCCCACAAACGCCAGCGTGGTGTAGGGTAGCCGTGCAGCCTCGTTGCGCAGTGCTGTCGCCACATCGTAGTCGCCGAGATTATCGGCTTCGAGCACCACCAGTCCGTTGTAGCTCAACATCTTGCATTCGCCGTTCATTTTTCTCAGCTCCGCGCCAAACGCGATGCGCGGCAGCTTCTCCTTCACTGTGAAGTCATCTTCCCAGCCGCGTTCCTCACGGTGCGAGGTAAACGGATACACCTCGCGCAATTTTCTCACAGCGTCGCCATAACTTCCGTCGGCAATCATCTTCACGGTTTCCTCCAGTTCGGCACGCGTTATGGTGTCGCCCTTACTCGTAGTCTTAAATAATGATACTTTCATTTGTGTTGTTGTATTTAGGGTGATTTAATTTATATATGCTTACATTCTACAAAGGTAATAAAATTTCCCCAAAAATCCAAATTTTTTCTGAGAAAAATTAAAAATAAAACTACACAACTACACTTTTTGGCATAATTCTCTAAATTTCAGCAAAATATTGCGTGTAGATACCTCTTTGAAACTACACTAAAACTACACGCAAACTACACTCTTTTGGTATTTTAGAACACAAAATATGAAATTTCAACCACACAACTCTGCGCAGCACTCCCCAAAATCCTGCATTCCTCAGCACCATATTTTACATTTTAACTTTTTTAAATACACATTTTTGCTGCATTAAAATCTTTACAAATGTTAAATTATAACTAAAGACATCCCAAACGTGTAGTTTGCGTGTAGTTTTAGTGTAGTTTCACGCATCTACCTACACGTATTAATTTCCTAAATGAAAGCCAATTAAATCAAAAAGTGTAGTTGTGTAGTTTGATTTTAGAAAAATTTTTCTTAGAAAGTTGTAATTTTTACCGCTTTATTTACACTTTAACAATAAATTAACGTCTTGCCATTCCAAATGTATCGTTCACGATTCTATTCTCCACGTTTACGATTCTATATTCCACGTTTAGAATCCTATTCTCCACATTTAGAATCCTGTTCTCCACATTCCAGCATCAAAAGCCGCAGTGTAGTTTTATGTTTTTTCAAATAGTGCAGGAAAGCTTATGTCAGATCTGAAGCATTGGCTGACCTTCATTTTATCATGGCTTTTCTTATTTGCCTGTTCGCATTCATTGTTGCCATATGGAACACATCTTTTATTTTATCAATCATTTTAGTATTTACGTTCATTCGGAATGAGTAATTTCCTTAGAAATCGTTCACTGCAAATGATTATAAACATGATTTTTTGACTTCATAAGTGTCCATTATGTTTCATTTGTGCTTTATTTGCAGATTTTTCATTACTTTTGCAGCAGTCTGCAAATCTTTTTGTAATTTTGCAGTCGAATAACAGATAATACTAAAAATCTCATGAACAAAATATATTATGCCAACAAATAAGAATGCAATGACAAGATATAAAATATTGGATGATCTGCTTAGTAGCCGATATCATAATTACTCCATTGATGATTTAGTGGAGAATGTTAATTTGCGTTTGTCGGAAATGTATCCAGATACAGATGGTGTGGGCAGGAGGATGATAGAAAAGGATATTGCATATCTGGAATTAGAAGGTCCATTTCTTGCAGACATTGAAAGATATTCCGTTGCAAGTTATAGCCAAGAAAAACAAAAGTCTTACACGAAACGGTGTCTGAGATATGCCAATCCTTCATTTTCCATCTTTAAGAAGCAAATGAGCAATGAAGAGGCATATCTGCTCCGAGAGACATTGTCAATGTTGGGACAGTTTGACGGTTTGCCTAATCTGGAAGTGTTGGAGAGGTTGCGTCTTGGGCTTGGAGTAAGAAATGATGAAAGACAAATAATATCCTTTACCAAAAATCCTTTGGGACATTCCAAACTTTTAGGTGAGTTGTTTACGGCAATATCACAACGTCAGGTAGTAGAGTTGCATTACCATAAATTTTCTAAAAAAGAAGATATACTTATGGTAAGTGTGCATCCTTATTTACTTAAGGAATATAATCGCAGGTGGTTTCTTTTGGCTGCAGCAGAAACAGATGGAAAGATTCTTAACTTTGCCCTTGACAGAATTGATGCATGCAAACCATTACCTTCCCATAAATATATTGAGTATAATGGTGATATAAATGAGCGTTTTGAGGATATTGTTGGTATAACGTTTAATGAAGGTAGTCCTGTATACAAGATTATTTTCTGGGTAAGTGACATTTCAAAAGACTATGTGGCAACTAAACCTATACACGAATCACAAAGAGTTTTGCCTGAGGTTATTTGCGAAGAACTGCGCTCAAAATATAAATCATTAATAGGCGGTATGTTTTTTCGCATAGATTGTAAGGAAAACTATGAGTTGATAAGAGAGCTTACAAGCTTTAGTAAAGAGCTTATTGTTTTGAGTCCGGAATATATTCAAAAGAAAGTGTTTGAACGTATAAACTTATTGAGTGACGAATACAAAAAAATATTGAAATAAAAACATTTTATTTACATATTAAAAATTGCGAACAAAGAGTTCGCGAGGTTATTGTAACTTTGCAACCGAATTAAAAACAGAAATATATGAATACGGCTTTTACAATTAAAAATTTTCGTGTGTTTGATGAAAATGGAGTAGATGTGCAACTCTCTTCCATTACCATACTTACAGGATGCAATAGTTCAGGAAAAAGTTCTATTGTGAAAGCCGTATTACTCCTTGATTCTTTTCTGAAGCAGATAAAGCGAGATTATGAAAAAGGTGAAAATATTCGGCTTGATAAGTATAGACTTGACTTCAATACATATCCTAACAACCAGCTTGGCCGCTATGACAAGATTGTGAACAACAAATCAGAAAGCAAAAAAATAACATTTGCTTATACTACATATTCTTTGATGTTGTCAAAAGACATAAATGTGGAGTTTGTCTTTAATGTGGATAAAAATGATGAACTTAATAACGGTTTTCTAGAAAATTTCACATTTTCTATAGAAGATGGTGTTATTTATTCATCTGGTAAGACAATAAAAAAGGTTTGCAATTTGAATCTTATCAAAGATAATGCCATAAAATTTATTTTAGCGGAATATTTGATACAGAATTATTCTAATGCATATAATAGAGCATATGAAATAGAAGGAAGTATTTCTAAAGAAGATTTGAATGATCAAAGGAATGCTCTAAAATTGTTTGTTAAAGAGATTGATGAAGATAGATTTCAGGATATATTTAAATTCATTCGCTATCATTATAAAGAGTCAATAGCAAGGGAAAGTGGTTGTAAACCAGAGGTTCTTGAATGGACATTTAACAACAAATCCTACTTTTATATACCCTTGGTGGAAAAGCTAAAAGATTACACCAAGGCAAATATAAAGTCCAACATAGTAAATAATGTGTTTGCCGATAAGAAAATAAGTGAGCAGTTGCAGGAGTTCTTAGACACAATAGTTAAAGACTTTTTAGTCTCTAATTGCCATACTTTTGGTGAATACTTCTTTATGAAAGAAACAGAGTTTATGGAAAATACTGTAACTGCTTTTTTTTCATCATGTGTAGCTATTGGGGATCATGTTGAAAATTCACCATCTGTGAATATTATGGATTTTTTTGACATACCACAACAACATTATTTTGAATTTCATCGTGACATGATTAAAGTAAAGGCTACGAATGATACTTCAAATATAAAATTTGATGGAAAGATTGATGATGAGATGACCGCATGGATTGAAAGGAATGGCATAAAAATAGAATCACGAGAAGAAAATGCAAAAGCATCCAATGCTCCGCTAATTTTCCCCTTTTTGTACGAGTTATTGATGATTGCCAATAATGTTTATACAGATGGAGCCCAGAATTCATACTACAAGTATTTCTATAGTAGCCAATATGCTCATTATGCTTTTAGGGCATTAGGGATATTTGCCCGTGATCTTGTCATGGAATGTGTCACCCCTATATGGAGTGAGAATCTGTCTTATGTCAGTTCATCCCGAATTGATGTCAAAAGGCTCTATTCTATTGATGATATGAATGATTTTACGCAATTGCTGCAAAAATATTTTGAAGGTAAGCGAGCCTATAATACTAAAGCGTTCATAGAAGCTCAATATGGAACACTTGATGGAAAAGAATATGTGATTAATAGCTTTACCAATACTTGTCTGAAGCGATTTGGAATAGGTGAATCACTTTTGTTCGATGTAGATAAAGAAGGATTGGGTGTGAAAATATTCCTACATCGCAATGATGAAACAGAGGACCGTTTGCTTGCTGATGAGGGATATGGTATTACGCAACTTGTTTCAATCATTCTGCAAATAGAAACTGCAATTCTCACAGCAAAGGGAGAACGCGAAAAGTATATATATGGTTTTAATGGGCAAGACAACCTAAAGTTTCATTATGAGCAGCAGACAATAGCTATAGAAGAGCCGGAGATACACCTTCATCCGAGACTTCAATCCCTTTTGGCTGAGATGTTTGTTTATGCTTATAAAAAGTATAATATCCATTTTATTATTGAGACTCATAGCGAATATCTTATTCGTAAGATGCAATTACTGGTATCTGGGAAAGTGATAGAAAGTGATGCCATATCTCTTATTTACGTTTATGATTCTGATGAAAGTAGACGCCCAGAAGGTGAGTCACAGATAAAAGATATTGGCATTTGTTCTGATGGGTATCTCAATGAGTCGTTTGGCCCTGGCTTTTTTGATGAGGCTTCTTCATTATCACGTCAACTGTTAAAGTAATGATGTAGGTATGGCTGAAAATTATCGTAAAACAGTTTTTTGTGAAGTACAATTTCTGAAAGAATGTCTGTCGCAAGTTAATATAGTCGAGTACGATTGTGCCAGTTTGCAAAAACTACGCTTTTGGAAAAGCATAGAAAATTTGTTGTTAAGTCCAGACATAAAATTATTTTTGGATATAAGTAGCGATGTGTTTGATTCAGAAATTAAAAGTATAGAAAAACAAAAACAGAAAGCAGCTAAAAAGAATGAAAACACCCAACTTGGAGGATATGGAGAGTTACTATGGAGGCTGAATTGTCAGCAAATAGAATCAAATATACATTTGAAATGTCTTGGTGAAAATTATATACCAATAGATTCGTATGAAAATATTAAAAATCTGAACATCAATGCAATTTATTTAACTTGTAAAGATGCCGATATGTGCGAGAAAATATCTTGTACATACGGCATTTCTGTTTTTACATCAAAAAAGATGGATGTGAAAAAACAACTATTTGAGGATGTAGGGTGTGCTATTTATAAGGGAGAGAAAAATGCTAATTGGATAAAAATATTACAAGGGAAATGTAAAACTTGTAATGCATTGATAATAGTTGATAATTATATTCTGAGCGATATAATGTATATAGACGAAAATCTACGTGGTATACTACAGTCTGTTTTGCCTGATACATTAGCTAAGAATGTTACATTTCATCTTTCCATTTTCACTTCTGATTTGAAAAATCGTAGCAAAGACAGATTGGATAAACTTAAAGATATTGTTAGAGAGTTACGACCAGAGTTGTGTTGTGAGATTTCAATATTTAAAAATTCAACGGATGCTTTTCATGATAGAACAATAATTACAAACAGTTTATGGATTGGATGTGGAGGTGGTTTTGATCTTTTCAAAAAAGGTATGGCGACCAAAATGACAGTGGTGAGCATTGTAAATCCATATTTGACAGATACAATGCAATGGGCAAAGAAAGCATATTCTAATCTTGTGAAAACTATTGGTAATATTATCAACAATCGAAATGAATATATAAATGATTCTTATCCTACATTTTATTTAGGAGCAGGGATTAATAGGTTGATAGAATAACATAAATGTTTATAAAGAAACTAATAGTTGAAAAATATGATATTAACTAATCAACAGCATCAAGCATTGGAAAAAATAAAAAAATTCATGGAGAGTGATGCTTCTGTGTTTATTCTCCGTGGATATGCAGGAACGGGTAAAACAACAATGATAAAGTTTATTACCTATTATCTGTTGCAATTCAGAAAGGTGGCCTTAATGGCTCCTACGGGAAGAGCAGCTCGTGTATTACAAACAAAAACGAAACATCCTGCAACAACCATTCATAAAGCAATATATTCCAAGGCTGCATTATTGCCAAAAGATGTAGGGGATATTGCTGAGTCTGAATTCAAATTGCTTTTTCCTGTAAATGTTGCTGAAGGTGGTATGGTTGCCATTGTTGATGAGGCTTCTATGCTTAGTTCTCGTACAAAGGAGCAGGAATTGTTTATATTTGGTACAGATAATTTAATGAATGATTTGTTGACGTTTATTCGACCGTCTTTTGGAGGTAAGATTATTTTTGTCGGTGATCCAGCCCAATTGCCGCCTATTGGTGAGTCTGTGTCACAAGCATTAAATGCAGACTTTTTTGAAACCAGAGGCTTGAAAGTGATGCAGGCTGAATTAACAGAAATTCTAAGACAGACAGATGATAGTGTTATTCTGAAAAATGCTATGCAAATAAGAGACCTGCTTAAGAAGAAAAAACGCAATCGCTTGATTTTTGAGGAGAAAAAGGATGATGTGGAATCATTAGCTTCTGGAGAATTTTTGAAAAAATATATGGATGCAAGAAAACAGTCAGGAAGGAATGATTGTGTCGTTATATGCTTTTCCAATCAGTCTGCATCAAAATATAATAAAGAAATTCGCAAAGAACTATATGATGAGGACGAACCAGAATTAAAGATGGGAGATATTCTCCTTGTCGTTCAAAACAACTATGTTCTTGATAGAATGAACGGAGAGTTTGTTCCTGTATTATTTGTTGGAGAGAAGATACAGCAGTCGGCACCTGTATATGTACAAAAAGGTGGTGTGAGGGAAAGAATAGTTATAACATTGGAATTTGTTCAGGTCAAAGTGACCAATTCTAAAAATGAGCCTGAATCTTGCATGTTGTTGCTGAATTTGCTTAATAATGGTAAGCCATCGGTAGAAATTGATGAACAACGGGCTTTATATATCAATTTCTGTATGCGTCATCCACATTTAAAACAAGGTACGTCAGAATTTGCTGAAAAACTTAATGAAGATGTTTTTTTCAACTGTTTAAAAGCAAAATATGGTTATGCCGTAACAGGACATAAATGTCAAGGTGGAGAATGGGGAAAAGTTTTTGTTGATTATAGTGGAAGGACAGGATTAAGTGATGACTGTTTACGGTGGGCATACACAGCCACAACGCGTGCACAGAAAACGCTATATTTTACTAATTTGCCACATATAACTCCATTTGTAAAATTTCGTATCGAACCTGTTCAGCAATGCTCAAAAATAAATGAAGAATGTAGGATTATTGGTAATGTGGAACATTCTCCATTCCATTTCTCTTCTGTACCAAACTATCTGCATGCGAAATGGATGTGCGCCAAGAATAATATGGAATGGACTCCGTATAAGATTGACAGAATAGAAAGCAGACCTTATCTGGAAGTTTATTACATACAAACACCAGATGGCATTGAACGTTATGACGTAAGATACAAGAAAGGTGGAATATTCATGAAAGCTGTACCTCAATCACTTTCCACTCATAGCGTGATGGTGTGTATGATGTTGGATAATGAGCGTACAATGCCTTTAGTCTTTGATTATACTCCTACTGACGAAATGCATGAAAATCTATACAATTTGATTCGTTCTGCGTGCGATGGATTAGGTGTTTTAATAACTAATGTCGTTGAGCATAAGGAAGACTACAGCGTAATTTATTACTTCCGTACATCCGATAGTTTTTCTTACATAAAAATATATATAAGTGAGGCAGGATTTGTCACATACGCCAAGCCAATGTCTTTGCTTGGCAAGGAGGACAAAGAGCTTGTAGTTTTGATTGAAGAAATACAAAATCATTGTGAATAGCTATGGCAACAGTGAAAGACATAACAACAATGTGTAAGGTCGGTAATGTCTTAGAGGCGTATAAGACAGCAAAAGCCGACTTGGAGGCATATCCTCAGGATGTATGGTCACACCGTGAAGTAGGATGGGCTTTATATTATATGCTGAAATTCGACATTCAAAATCATTTTTGTGAGGATTTCATTAACCATGTGGAAGAGTTGACGAATCTGAGTTTATTGACAATTGCGGATGATTCGGTGATTTTTGACAATATGCTTTGGAAAATTGCCGAGTTCATTAAATATATGCCTAAAGATAATGTTGAAGGTATTGATCGGATGTATTCTCTAATTAGCAAATACACATTCAAACCTTCGAAAGGATACTCGTATCTGTTGAAATCGTATTTAGGTTTTGAGACATGGGAACGTTTGGTAGACTTTTTTGAATGGTGGAATATAGAAAAACTACTACCTGAAGACTATCAGCCGTTCAAGCGTGAAAACGGTCAAAAAATAATGTCATTAGCAGAACAGGTGTACATTGCCTATTCGAAAGCTTTGTTGAGATTGAATGACAAAGATAAAATCCGTGATTTCCTACCCCAAATAGAGAAGCTAATGGAAGCCCATCCTGAGATGATATATCCAGGATATTTCTGTGGAAAATTGATGCTTGCGATGGGAGCGGCAAAAGAGGATGCTTTGAATATTGTTATGCCGTTTGTTAGAAAAAAACGCTCTGAATTTTGGATATGGCAGTTATTAAGTGAGATTTATAGGGATGATACAAACACAAGGCAGGCATGCCTGCTTCGTGCTGTACATTGCAAGACGCAAGAAACTTTCCTCGGTAGAGTGCGGATATTGCTTGTGTCAATGTACTTATCAAGGAATGACATCCAACGGGCAAAGTATCATTTAGATAAAGTAACACGATGCTATCTTCAGCAAGGTTGGCATTTACCTATTGAATTGCGAAATTGGATAAACGACAAATGGGTACAGAATGCTGTTGCGGATAGTAGTATTGATATCGATTATATGCAAATTACTGATGCTATCTTATCGTATGGAGCCAATGAAAATCTTGCTGTTGTTACATACGTGGATACAACAAATAAACGCACAGCTATCGTCTATGACAAAGAGAAGCGTATAATCGTGAAGCCTTCTGATTTACACATCCGTGTGAAAGTAGGAACCTTGCTCAGAATATATTGGACATCAGCCCCCAAAAATGGAATTAATATTGTAAGGGCTGAGTCGGTTGATTCTGTAGTATCATGTACGTATATTAAATTTATAAAAGGCAACATACATAAACCGAAAAATAAGCCTTTTGCATTTATAAAAGAAGATGATGTTAATTGTTTCATTACTCCTCATACGGTTCAAAAGTACAACGTGAACGGAGAAGAAAAGGCTACGGCATTAGCCGTTTATGACTATAACAAGAAAAAGAAACAATGGGCATGGACGTGTGTTTCTATTAATAAATAAATTAACAATGAACAATCTTACATATAAAGAGCGTGTAGCAGTAATGCGCATTCTGTTGGATATAATACTGGCAGATGGAAAAATAGACAGAAGAGAGCAAGCACTATTTGAAACGGTTATGAAAACATTAGAGTTAGATGCAACCGCAAAGTGTGATATAGATAACCAAAATTCTTTACTTGCCTTAACTATGATATATTCTTTTACGCAAGAACAAAAAGAAGAATTTGCAAGGTTAATGGGTCAGATGATAATTATTGATGAAGATATTAATTATAATGAGGTGAAAATATATAATGTAGTGAATGAATTTTGCAATATTAGGCAAGAATTTAATATAGATGATTATCCTGGTTACTCACGTAGTTGATAGGTGAACCTTCTGTTCGTATATGTTGATGAAATTGCCTTTGGCAAAACGATTCAATTTTCCGTTACGGTACAAACGGCTTAATCCCGACCGAATTGCATCGGGAGTGCCGCATGTAGTGAAATCATCAGGGGTAAGTATTGTTCCTTCCTTTGCCTGTTCCACTATATCATACATAGCCTTATAAGAACTGTTTGCACCCATAATTCTAAATTTTGCCACAAAATTACAACTTTTTTGTGGCAAAATCAAATTAAGTTGTTATTCCTCCGTATCTTCTGAAAGTACCTTCCAATGCCCACCCTTGTCAGAGCCAACTCTCTTTAAAAGCCCTAACTTTTTTAGACGTTGAATGTTATATTTTATGCCACCTAATGATGCGTTCTCAATATGGTTTGCTACTTCATTGATGGTTGCGTGTGGATTAATGTAAAGATATTTTAGAATTTCATTCTGTAGCGGAGTTGTTTTCTGGATAGTTTTCTGGATGGTTTTCTGGATGGTTTTCTGGATGGTTTTCTGGATGGTTTTCTGGATAGTTTTTCTGGGTAGTTTTTCTGATCGCTTAGGATATTTTCTTGCCCTTCCCCCAAAACATTTGCCCATATGGATGCTTTCATTATGAAAGCGACCAGATAATATTGTGGTTCCTTAGTTCCCATTGCAGAAAGTTCACGGCACATACGGTCAACGCCTTCGCCAAACTCTTTCACGTAGTCGTAGGCTTTCAGATATTCGGCTATCTTGGGATTACGGGAGAAATGTGTATGGCGGATGTTATCGGTGCGGACAATGCCCGGCAATTTCCCCGGTGTCTCAAACACAAGGCGGTCGTCGAACATCTTTATCTGTATCTCGGTGCCCTTGATGCTGTAGTCGCGGTGGCAAACCGAATTTACCGTCATCTCCTGTATCACGAACTTGGGATATTCCCTGTCAGTCTTGAAAAGTCCGTCCTCACCAAGATAGGAGTGTTCTTTCACTTGGGTTTCGAGGTAGTCAATGGTTTTCTGTATTTGGTCGAGGATACGTCCCTCGAAGGTGACATCTTTGATAACATTCATCTCCCTACCCACTTTCTCTTCCGTACCGTAATACTTGATGAAGCGCACTCTGGCACGGGGAAAGAAGTTCTGCGGACGCTTGCCGAAAAGCAGAATGCAGGCAGTGCTGACTTCAAATCTTTGGTGATGCCAGAAAAAGCATTAACTTCGCCACCAAAATAAGAAAAGGAGATTTTGACTTATACTAGAAAAAGTTGTCACTTTCGGAGCCCCAAAAGAAGTGACAATGAAGCACAAGACAAGAACCGAACGCGTGTATAATGAGTCTACCGGTTGGTATGAGACACGCGAAG
>Ga0129317_1000221_pt1 | contig 70264 bp, 46 predicted proteins | sample Cm1ome_FD_94430 | JGI IMG/M metagenome (GOLD analysis project Ga0129317, IMG submission 94430) | Eastern black-and-white colobus group fecal microbial communities from Wisconsin, USA - Cm1105 metagenome | ecosystem: Host-associated > Mammals > Digestive system > Large intestine > Fecal | place...
ATGCCGTCAAGGAACAACATCGGGAATTAGTCCGGTTTTCACCGGGTTATGCCCGAGACAGGGGAAGGTTGGATACGCGTTACTCACCCGTGCGCCGGTCGCCATCAAAGTCAGCAAGCTGACTTCATGCTGCCCCTCGACTTGCATGTGTTAAGCCTGTAGCTAGCGTTCATCCTGAGCCAGGATCAAACTCTACATTGTAAAAGATTATATCTTTAGCCTGTCCACGAAATGGACAGAAACTTTTCGTTTGTCTGACCGGATGACCATCCTCTTCATAATTTGAAGCTTAAAGTAAACACCATCTTCCCATCCGCATAAAAGCGGAAAGAATTGTCGGTTCGTTCAATTACCCAAGGTTAAGTCCCATTGTTTCCAACAAGAAATAACCTCGCTTCTTGTACTACTACTATCTGTCATGTAAATCTTTCAAAGAACTCTTTCTTTCAGCGCCCTGAGAACTCATTGCTGAGGTATTTCTCAAAAGCGAGTGCAAAGGTACGCACTTTTTTCCAAACCACAAAATATTTCGAGGAAAAATTTTAGTTTTTATGCAACTTTTTATAGCACTATTGATTTATATCAGCGAGAATATGATGTACACATTATTTATTATATAAGCTGAGCGACAACATGTATAGAAGAGGAAATAAAAAATCTCCATCCACAGAAAACCCGTGAATGGAGATTTTATCATTAAATTAACGTGAACTATCTCGTTATTTCACAATAACCTTCTTGCCGTTCTTGATTACAATGCCCTTGTAACCTGCACCAACCTTCTGACCAGCGAGATTGTACATCATGTTATTCTGTACAGGCTTTGCTGCTTCAATGGCGTTGATGCCATCTACAACTGAAGAAGTTATCTTAGTAACAGTCATATTGAAACCAGAAATGCGCAATCCTTCAGATTTCAGTGTTGCAATATCCTCATCGGTAAGAGGCAATACATAAGTTGTAGAGCCTGCCTCAATACCAAATGTATCATACTCTTCTTTTGCCACACCGGCTAAAGCAGATGGGAAGCGATGCTCCTGATTTCCCCACTGTCCAAAAAGAATCTTCAATTCAGACTTATCGGCATCTGCATTGGTCTTAATTTCAAATACAAGTGACTCACCACTCTTAACTTTAGAGAAAGCTGAGCCAGCCAAACCGATTGTATTATCCCAAGCCCAGTCAATTCCAAAATCAGCATTTCCTTCCCAGATGGCAACAGATGGCTCCGGCACATCAGGATTAGCAAGGGATTTATAAATTATTACACTCTTACGTGTTGAGGTAGAATTTCCTTGTGGATACATATTCCAGTTCAAGCCATACTGCCCATACTGACTTGGACCTGCTGCTAAAGCCTCCTTCAAGTCAGAGAGCAAGAAAGAAATCTCATTATCGCCCAAATCCTTTACTGGTACATCTGCTACCTTTACTGTACCGTCGATGCTTGTTATAGAGCCTGTGCCCCATCCAACAATAGAAGAACCTTCAGCGTTTGTCAGCTCACCTGTTGTAATATATGTAAACACAACTTTTGCATTATCAGAATATCCTTCAAACTCACTTGCAAGGATATTTCCCCACTCATCAAATGCTATTTCCTTGCCTTCAGTTTCATAGGCGACTGCCTCGGTAAGATACACTCGGCTTATTTTTATAACATCACCTGTTGCCTTACCCTGAACAGCCAGCTGCTTTACCGCTTTTAGAGATTCCGCCGAAACGCCATCAAAAACAAGATTAACAGCTGTTGATTTTGTTATTGTAGAAAAAGACACCTCAGCAACACTTTTACCATTTACATCACTAAAGTACACCTTTCCCCAATCATTACTATAACTTTCGATAACAACCGTAAGTTTATTATAAGCACTCCAGTCTACGCCATCATTCCAACCTGTGGATACAGCCCCATAGCCGCCAGTAAGGGTTCCTGTTAAGACTCCATCAGCAAAAGAAGATTCACAGTTAAATCCCCATCCCCAATTGTCAAGCGGAATGTCAACTTCGTTCTGTGCATTAAGGGGTGCCCCCCCAACAAACAGCATCATAGCTGCAATAAGAGTAAAAATTTTCTTCATACCTTTTCGTTTTTTTGATTTAATATAATTGTTAGCTTTAAATTCTGCTGCAAAGATAGTGTTTTATACGCAAGGCGGTGCACATTATTTTGTCAGTAAACGACACTATTTTGCTTTTTATCGTGCGATGTGTTAAAATAATGCAGAAAGAGTGTCATAATGACACTCTTTCTGCATATATTATTGATGAATTATCAGCGTAAAAGATACAAGCCGTTTACATCATGCAGGAACAATGTTTTCCTATCATTGTAAAACTTTACAAAGTCTGTGGATGAAGGCTGTCCCGGGAAAGGAACAAAAAAGTGTTCCGGCATGTCATGGGCATTACGCCAAAGCAAAACGTATGCAACTGGATGCTTGTCGAGAACGGGCAGCAGAGTATGTGTCCACCAGTTGTCAGCCTTGATGCCAGAGAATCCCGTTTCGGTAAGTGCAGCCACCTTACTATGACTTTTTGCAATAGAACAAATCATGCCAAGTTCGCGGTTGATGTCTTCGGCATACTTTGCCACAGCCACCGTATCGTCAGGTTCGGCACTACAATAATAGTCAAGTCCCATAACATCGACAATGTCATCACCGGGATAGCGCTCCATATATTTCACGCTGTCCCCGCGGCTCTCTATTCCCGGCGAATATGCCCAAAGAAGATTGGTCACGCCCTGTTCTTTCATCCGCTGCACGGTCATTGTCCAAAGCTGTCTGTACTGTTCCTTGGTGCAAAGACGCTCTCCCCACCAGAACCAGCTGCCAGTGTGCTCATGGTAAGGGCGGAATATTACCGGCACCTTCACTCCGTATGGAGTTTCCAAGGAATTGAAGAAATCGGCAACCTTGTCGAGCCAGGAAAGATATTTGTCATGCATCTCGCCACCTTCAAGTACCGAAGCCACGGTTTTCTTCTCCTGCGGAGTGATGCTGTCGGGCTTCACCCATGCCGAGCCCCCCGTGAGCGGATTGCTGCAATGCCAGCTTACGGTAATTACCCCTCCACGCCCGAAATGCCTGAGCACAGCACGCCGCATCATGTCGAAGGAGACACCGTCGAGATTGAGCGAGTCGCCCAGTTCCAGATGTCCGAGGTCAATTCCAAACACGGCAGGCATATCACCCGTTATGCTTTTTACATCGGAACGCAGGCTGTCGCCCCACCATCCAACACCATACATATAGGTATCCTGATGACCGAACATATAGCCGGCACTGTCAGCCTGCGCCTTCATGTTTGCCAGCAGATTCTCCGTGCGCTGTGTCCTGCCGGTGTCGGCAAGCGGGTCACTTGCCTTTTTTCTGCCGCATGCCGCCACTATTACGGCAAGCATGGATATACAAATAATATTTTTCATCATTTTGGAGCATTATCATAAACCGACTGCAGGGTGTAACCTGTACTGTTGTCGGTATATCCCTTTACAAACGCCTTGACCATCTCCTCAGCATTATTGAGGTATGCACCCGTGGCATGATCAAAATATCCGTGGCACTCTCTGCCGGCATTCTTCGCGCCATTGTCCCAAAGAATGACAGAAAGTCCATAGGTGCGTGCAGCCTTGGCAACATATTCCAAGAAATATTTGCGGAACAGCTCTGCACGTGCATCACCACGATAGCAGTTGCCAGTCTCACCAATATATACAGGATAGCCCTTGTCAACAAACGTGGTTTTCAGCTTTTGGAAAAGATTTTTGAAGTAGTCTTCGTTCACGTTTCCCGGAGCCTTCTTGTCCGCAGCCCCCGTGTGTCCCCATTCAGAATACTTACACTCAAGAGTATATTCTGTAGGACCATAGTCGTGTACGGACACCATGAGGCGCCCCTTTGTATTGTCGTCCGGTATTTTCAGGTTCTCCATCGTAAGGTCAGGATTGGCAGAATATCCGCATACGCCAAGCCATCGGTCACTGTTTTTGCCGCCCACGGCACGCACGGCATCTACAAACGTCTGCTGCCACTCGTTAAGCACCTTATATTGCTTTCCGCCGTCGGTGCGGTTGGCTCCCCAGCCCCACTTTCCGTCCTGAATCTCGTTCATCGACTCAAACATCAGGAAATCGCCCGTGTTCTTAAACTTCTCTGCTATCTGCGTCCACATAGCCTTGAGCTGAGCCTTCACCTCAGTGTTTTTGCTCTCGCTCTTTGCCGCATTTACAATGTCGAGCCAATACTTGCTGTCGCCACCGTCATGATGGATGTTCACAATCGCCTTGAGCCCTGCCTTCTCAGCATAGCCCACAAGTTCGGCAACACGGTTGAGCCATGCCTCCTCAATCTTATATTCCGGTGCCTTGCCCACATGCCCCATCCATGTAACGGGAATGCGCACCGACGTAAAGCCGGCTTTTTTAACAGCGTCGAATGTTGCCTGAGTAGCCTTGGGATTTCCCCATGCCGTCTCACCTGCAACGCCATTGTTGTGAGAATCCATCTGATTTCCAAGATTCCATCCCACACCGAGCAGTCCTGTTTCTGCAACCACAGGCTTTGATGCCTCCTGCTCAACGTTTACTGTGGCTTTCACCACACCGTCAACAGAAACCTTGATTTCAGCGGTACGCGATTCATAAGCGGTGTTTGCATCACAAACCACATTAAAGCCAGTCTTGCCTACTCCCTGCGACACTCTTTCCACCTTTAGCCAACTGTCGCCTGAAGTGCATGCCACACTGCCCTTATTGGCAGACACGAGCAGACTTTCACTGCCTCCGGCACTTGGAAATTTAAGACTTTGCGCACTTACAGAAAATACCTCCTGCGGCGCTTCCGTTTCATCATTGCTGCTTGAACATGCAAAGGCTATGGTACACAAAGCCATCATTACCAAGAGCATTAAATATTTCTTCATTGCTTTCATCGAACGTTGTTTTCTTGTTATTATCTATAGTTACAATCAATACCTAACCTTGTCACGTGTAATGACATTGCTCATACTCATGAAGTTCTTCCACCACGCTTCCGACACCATCGTGTTTGTGGAGTTTTTCAGGTCACCCCCATACCATGGCATAGCGTAAAGATATTTACCGCCGGCAGCCCAGATGTCGGTCATGTCGGGAAGTTCCGTTATCTTGCCATTATTGGTGCCATATCCACACTCACCGAGAGTAACCATCTTGCCGCTGTACTGCTCTTTCAGCTCCTTCCAGTCGGTCACGATTGCACTCTTGGAACTGCCGTAATAGTCGCGTGCGATAATGTCCACACGGTCGTTGCCAGGATAGAAAGCCTTGTCGCTCGACGCCTGTCCGTTGTTGGTGTTCTGTGCCGTCCACACCCATATCAGGTTGTGTATGCCTTTCGACTGGAAATGGTCATACATGGCATTCCACAATGCCTTGAAAGTCTCTGCGCCGTCGGCTCCCCACCAGAACCATGCACCACCCTTATACCCGGTGGCGTAGGTGTTTCCGGCAGCCTCATGGAACGGGCGCCATATTGCGGCTATACCCTCATTCTGCAGTTTCAGCATGACATCTGCCACCTTGTCCATCTCGCCATAGAACCACTTATTCTCCCATGTACCGCTCTTCAAGGCATTTGCTGCCTTGAACGTGGTCTCGCCAGGCGAACATGTCACACCGCTGCCGTCAGTTCCCGGAGTGGTGCTTTCATCCTTCGGCACGTTGAAGTGCCACATCAGCGACACAATGCCTCCGGCATCAGCCCATGTCTTGACCGGCGTTATGTCGGTATAGTCAATCCAGTTGTTCTTAGGCACATATATGTGTATGAAGTCATAGCAGTTTATTGCCGGATATTTGCCTGTGAGCTTATTCACATTCTCAGCACATTTATTGTTCCAGTTCACATCGGCAATTGTCGACGAAAGGATATTCTTGCCATAGTTGTCGGAAAGATATGCAAACAAAGCCTTAACCTTGTCGTTTGCCTTTCCGTCGACAAGTGAGCCTGTAGGTGGCAGCGGCTCGGCTGCCTTGGTCTTAAAACTTACTGTTACAGCCGGTGATGCGATTGTCCTGTCAAGATTCGACACCACAGCTCCGGCAGCCAGCTTCACGGTATAGCTCTTTCCCTCTTCAAGGTCTGTTAGCGGCACAGTGACGTCAAAGGCATTCACCACGGGAGTCACTGCCTTATCGTTGAGTGTCACGCTGCCTGTTCCGGCAGCCAAAGTTTTATTAAACGTGAGCTTCAGCTGCGTGGTAGCAAAAGCATCAACCTCGGCTCCCTCTGCTATCGACTGGCTTACGAGCGCTATCTGCTCCTGCGGCTTTGCCGGTTCCTGCCCGTCATCATCAGAACCGCCACAGGCTGTCATACAAAAGGCTGCAAATACAGCTGACAGATATTTGAAATACTTATTCATTCTTAACTACAATTTAAAAACATATCCAGCCCTACCTCGTATGTGGCGAGGCAGGGCTGAACACTTAGTTTGTAATCTGATTATTATTCAACTGTAATCTTTGTTAATACAAAGTTCTGACCATGAACGATAAATGAATTTCCCCACCATTGCTGAGTGTACAACTTATCTATCATGTCCTGTGTTAGCGTGATAGCCACACAACCTCCATTGGCAGCCAAATCCCATGCGGTAAACTCGTCATGAGCATAGCCGGCAAAAGAAGCAAAGGTTCCACCCCAGTGACCTTCCTCGATCTTAACCTGCCATTCGTCACCATCAGGAATACCGTAGAAACGTACAACCGACCCGGCAGCAGCACCGGCAGCAGCCAGCTCAACACCAGCATCAGAAAGGACACCGAAATTGTTTCCCCATCCTGCAAGATCTTCGCTGCCGGTCCAGAGAGTTGTCTCCAGCGACTGCTTATAAGAAATTGTCACCTTTGTGAAGATAAGATCGGAACCCTGAATGATAATACCGCAGTCGGTAACATTCTCATCGCTACAGTCAGCACGCTTTGCCAAAATATTGTCAAGGATTTCCTGTGTCAGGACAACCTGAGTCTCACGGTTAAGGATACCATCAGCAAACCATCCATAGACATCAGTTGGAACAAGCGTCTGAGTGAATTTCACTTCACCCTCAGTGAAGTCAATACCACTCCAGTCGGCATAGTTAATCTGAGCCTGTGCCCAAGTCTGGTCTTTCTGTGTATAGCAAAGAGTCATTACGGCACCTGCAGGAACGCCCTCAAACGCCGATGCAGGAATTATGACACGACCTCCGGCATTCCATGTTATCTCGGTCATACCCTTCCATACCACGTTGCTGACCTCAGTAGCAGGAATGAAGTCAAACTTATATGAAATCTCACCGTTTGAAGAAATGAGCCTTACATCTGAACCCTTGCCGGCATTCTGCGGAACACCAATAACAAGCTGACTCTTATCCTGACCGCTAAGAACGAACTGGCAAGCCTGTCCCTTAATCTCAACACCTGTGAGCTTGTCGCCGTTGGAAACCTTAACAGTTATTGTCTCACCTGCCTTTACCTCAACATCATCACCCGGCCACTCTGTAACGTAACAGAACACAGCCTCGCTTACATTCAGTTCAGGAACATTCTCAACTGTTGTACCGTTGGCGAGTGTTAAGGTCGGGGCGCCGCTCTGTGCATTCATAGGCACAGTGAGCGTGATGCTCTCTGCTGTCTGGGCTGTGAATGAAGTCACTTCATCACTGTCACCAAACTTGACAGACTTCACAAGGTCAAGGTCAGTACCTTTAATAACAAGTGCGCCACCAGCGCTTACGCTTGCGTTGTCATAACCAGTAACGGTTGGCTTAACCAGCGTGAAAGGCACCTCAACACCCTTGCCGTTCTTCATGCGAAGCACAAGGTTGCCTTCTGTTGCAGTTGCGGGAACTGATTTCACCACAACCTTGTCGCTGCTCTTCTCTATCTCAATGGCATCGGCTACGTTAGGCATCTCAACAGCCTCAACCACATCCATGTCGTTACCGGTAATGGTGAGAGCCATACCTGCCTTAACAGGAGCAGGAGCAGCAACGCAGTTTGTTGGAGCCACAGTCTCGATGGTACAAACAGGAACCTCTACATCCGACTGGCACACAATGTTAACATCGCCATCCAGCGCTTCAGCAGGCAAGGTAAGCGATACCGACTTGCCGTCCTCGCTGACGGTGATGTCTGTAACCTCAACATCGCCAAACTTAACAGCCTTGACAAGTTTCATGTAGCTGCCAGAGATAGTAAGAGTCTCACCTTGCTTGATTACGACATTGCCAAGCTGTGCAGCCTCACCGCGTGGAGAAGCAACCTTAGACACTGTAGGAGTACCTATTTCAACAGCTTCCTCAGTAGTAATAATGTTATAGGACACATCATTAGGATTATCCTCTACGAGCAAGTCGGCTGTATACAGATTCAACTTGCCTGTGCGTGCCTCAGCCGGTACAAGCAGCTTAATCTCATAACGGTCATGTGCAGTAAAGTTGTTTTCCGACACTCTCACGCCGTCGGCAAACTCCACCATGTGGATAAGATTCAGGTAATCACCCTTGATAGAGATTTCCTCACCAGGCATAACAGCCATAGGGCTGATAGTCTCAATGATAATAGGCTCGGTGTAGGTAAGCTTTGTGATGGTGGTAAACTCACGGTCATCGTTGGCAACAATAGTCACAAATCCTTCCTCTGGTCCATCCTTTGGCACTGTGACCCTGATTTCACTGGGCACACCTGCCTTTACAACCTCAATGCTCGTAATAGGAGACACACCGGGAATACGAACCTCACGAATCTGGTCAAGATTGCTTCCGATGAAACGCAACTGTCCGCCACGCATCACGGGACTTGGTCCGAAAGCGTTAAGACGTACACCGTTGCCAAACTGGTTGGTGTCCAAATCGTCCTCGCTACAGCCTGTCAGCGACAGCCCCACAAGGGCTATCACCAACAGTGTAAAAATACTATATATCTTTTTCATATACATTAATTCTAATTAAAGAGTTATTATTTGTTAGGCACCGCACGGATATTGTCAATCTTGATGACTGGCATACCTGGAGTACCGTCATAACCGCCACCATTGACAACAAAGAGTGTAAGTGATGCGAAATCATCGGCAGAGGTGAATGACTTATCTGCTGCTGTACCGTCATAATACATATTGAACACGCCATTGATTCCACCCAAAGGCAGTGTTACAGTCACCCACTTGTCGCCAGTGTCATAGCTTCCTGTAGAACGCCATGGTGCGTAGAGGGCACGGCCGAACTTGTCGCTGTCATTATGGAAGAATGTGTTGTTGGCAGCAAAATAGGAAACCCTGTCTGTACCGGCAAAAATCACCTGCATAGGAGCACATGTCCAAGGATTGCTCTTCGGCACATACATCTCGAACTTAAGTGACATATTCTCCCAATTAGAGAAGTCAACCAAATCGGTGAGCTTAATACCGTCACCATGATACAGATAATTACCATCAGCATCCTGATCCCATGTGCCAGGCCAATATTCGAATGAGAAGTTGCCGTCATTCCAAGCACCGTCAAATGCCAAATCGGGAGCGCCAAGACGCAGGAAGTTACCGCTGAGCGATGTCTCATCCGACTCAATCACCTGACCGTGCCATCCATGGTTACCAAGAACTACATTGCTGACAGGGTTTGGAGTATCGAAGTCGAACAGCATACCACGGCTGTCGTGGAAATGGAACGGTGAGCGTGTGGCACCATACATAGAGGTAACAGTGATGTAGCCGGCTGGCGCATCGACAGGAACCTCAAATGTTATCGCTGTCTTTGTGATACTCTTTATCATGCTGCGGTCAAGCTGGCTGCCGTCGCTAAAGCTTACAGTAAGCGGGAAATTGTCGTAGTCAAGGAAGAAGTCACCTACAATCACGGCATCATCGCCTTCCTTCACCCATTCATTTTCCATAGAGTTGATGCGTGGAGCTGGAATTATCACATTGAAATCATACTCCACAGTATCATTTGCCGTAGTTATAAAATACATCTTGTCAGATACTTTCTCAGGTAAGTCACTTGGTACCTGAACAATAATAGTATTGTCGGTCATATAACTGGTGTTCAAGATTGCTGTACGGTCATTGAAATCAATCTGTTTTACACTGCGAAGGTTATTTCCTACAACCACAATATTCTCCTGCATTGATGCTGCTGTGAGCAGTGAGTCTTTTGCCGAAGCCTTAAGAGGACGGATATAGCTAATTGTAGGTTTGCCGTCTGTACTCTCGTATGCATCCGGCTCATCCTCGCAAGCAACATTAACCAGGCTTAGTGCAGCCAAGGCAAGCACCGAAGTCCATTTCATATTTCTTTTATTCATTTTTACTAATAATTACTTGTTTCACAATTATTTAATAACTGTAGGTGCTGCGCACGTCAATATGTTCTGCCTCTGCATTGCTGCTAAGGTTCGGGTTCAGTGCAACGTCCTCTGACGGGAACGGCAATGAGAAGCTGTTGGCTGTAATATTTGGCACAGGTGTATCAGCGTCATATTGCAAGTCAGCCTGATTACCATCATCGTCCTTTCCTGTAAGACTCCAAACTCCTGACTCAAAATAAGTCTTATATACCGTGTTTGCATTCCAGATGGCATTACGGTGCTGACTCTTTATCTCTGCAATACATGCATTTACGTCATAATATGCACGGCGTACAAAGTCATACCAGCGGTCACCCTCACCGGCAAACTCAAGACGACGCTCTTTCCATACATCATCGAATGTGATAGATGTCTTGGGATTACCCATATAACCTGACACAGAACGGCCACGTACTGCATTAAAGGCATCAACTGCACTTGCATCTGCACCCTTGCCCTGAAGAACCATAGACTCAGCATATATAAGGTAGATATCTGAAAGGCGGAGAATATGTGTTGCAAGAGCATACGACATACGCGCTGCCGAACCACCCATTTCTGCCATATGGTCGGCATTATCACCATACGCATGCTTTACATTTTGGGCACCGCATGGTCCCTGGAATGTTCCTGGGGCTGCTGCATTATAATCCTTATCATAATAGAACTTCAGAAGATCAAATCCTTTTTTATTATTACCGAGATCTTTATCACGCCAGAAATACTCATACTGGTCACCAGCAAGCATCATGGTAGCCTTGCGGCGAATATCAACATTCACACGGTTCTCTGGACTTGGGAATGATGTAACGGTCTTCTTACCATCTACTTCCTCAATCTTAACAACATCAAATGCAGCCATAAGGTCGGCAGATGGGCCTCCCCATCCTCCCCAGCAGTCGCCAAATTCATCAAAGCCCTCTGGCATCAGGTCGCTCTGGAGTGTGTTCTGACATGTCCAGTGTGCTCCTACTGTCCAGCGCCATGCAAAGAGACTCTCGTCAGACACATTGTTTCTGCCACGGAAAATGTCCTCATAATTAGGCATAAGTTCACGGCCAGAGTTGTCAATCACGTCTTTAGCATATTCAGCAGCCTTTGCCAAATCATCGTTATTAAGCGAGCCAGACACACCTGCCTTGGTAAGATATACCTTTGCAAGCAAGCCCTCGGCACAATAATAGTCAATGCGTCCAGTCGTACTCTTTTCCTTTGGAAGCAGTTCCATGGCTTTCTCAAGCGTCATTATGATATACTCATAAACGTCTGCCTTTTGTACCTTATGCATGGAGTTATATTCACCAGAGCCTATAATTGTAGAATTGTCATGTACGATAGGCACATCACCAAATGAACGTACAAGGAAGAAATAAGCCATCGCCTTCCATGCCAGACATTCGCCCATGGTCTGTCTTTTCATAGCATCAGAGGCATTGGCACCAGAAATAGACTGATAAACAGTATTACAATGTCCAATTTCAGCCCATAGTGAATATGACATGTTTATGAGGTCATCGTCAGTACCATTGACAGAGAAGTTCAGATAAGGTGAGCTTCCCCAATACATGTTTCCTGACATAACCTCACCCACCTTGATAAAGCCGCGTTGGAAATCATACCAAGGAGAGTTGTACAAATAATTAACACCGGCAAGACAAGCCGCATCCGACTCGTAGAAGTTGTCAGTATTATATGAATCCTCAGCAGGACGATCCAGGAAGTCATCACAGGATGTCATGCCAAATCCAATCAGCATAACTGCTGCAAAATATTTTAGTTTCTTCATTTTCTTAAGATTTTTAAAAGTTTTAAATCTCATATTATCCATACCTTAGAATGATGCGCTAAGACCGAATGTAACAGTTGTTGGTGACGGATAGCGGCCGTTGTCAAGACCGTATGTATATCCATTGGCATCAGATGTTGATGCACCCACCTCAGGATCAAAGCCGTCATAACCTGTTATTGTCAGCAAGTTGTTTACGCTAAGTGTCAAGCGGAGATTAGACAGGAAGCCGCCCATCTTCTTCAGCAGATTCTGATTGAAGGTATATCCGAGAGTAACAGTCTTAATACGCAGGTATGATCCATCCTCAATATAACGGCTACTCCATGCGTCATTGTCGTTCGGGTCATTTATTGATGCACGTGGAAGTGCTGCACCTGGGTTCGCAACTTTTACATTTGCAACATTGTCATACCAGCGTCCTTCGTACACACCGTCTATCGGTGCCAATACCACACGGTTTTTAACATCTGCGAGCTGGTTTGTCCAAGCTGAGTTCATGTGAGTCAGCTGCATCTTAGTATAATTACCTATCTTGTTACCTACGCTTCCGTTGATGAAAATATTAAGGTCGAAGTCCTTGTAACGGAATGAGTTGTTCCAACCGAAGGTGAACTTAGGCAGTGGTGAGCCGATATTTGTCTTATCGTTCTCATCAATGATACCATCACCATTTACATCCTTATATTTGATATCACCAACGTATGTAGTGTTTGTACGTGCATATAGCGACGGGTCTGTGCTCCAACTCTTTGTTCCGTCAGGATTTTTAATAATCGGGTTGTTCTGCTGAAGAGTGTTTACAGGTGAGTTGATGATATCATCAAAGCTCTCATAAATACCCTCTACCTCATATCCGTAGAAGTTATAAAGGCTCTCACCTACAACAGAGCGTGATACAACGTCGGTCCACTGACCAGTTCCCAACAATGCAGTTGAGTTTGACAGGCTCTTCAGCTTATTCTTGTTAAACGAAATCTGGAAATCTGAATTCCAATCAAAGTCCTTTGTCTGAATAGGGCGTGTGTTAAGAGCTATCTCAAGACCCTTATTTTCTATATCGCCATAGTTTCCGTATGGTGCTGCCAGTGCTGAAGAGGCATTACCGCTTGTACCCATGATACTTGGCAATACAAGCTTCATAAGCATATCTGAAGATTTCTTCTGATACAAATCGACAACAAGATTGATGCGATTGTCAAGGAAACCAAGGTCAAGACCGATATTTATCTGCTCTTGAGTCTCCCACTGAATGTCAAGATTCTTTAGGTTGGCAGGACGATAGCTTGTGCCAAGTCCAGTCTCCATAACCGACATGACAGATCCCCATTTGTAACCACCGATGTTGGCATTACCGGTCTGTCCCCAGCCTAAACGCAGCTTACCGTTGCTCAACCATTTTACATCTTTCATGAATTTTTCGTTGGTGAAACGCCATGCTGCAGCGACAGAATGGAACGGTGCCCAACGTTTATTAGGACCGAAGTTTGAGCTACCATCATAACGGAATGTATATGTCAAGAGATAACGGTCATCGTAGTTGTATGTCTCACGGGTGAAGAATGATGCCATTGCAGAGCTTCCAAAACCAGCACCGTTCTGTGCCTCTCCTGTACCAAGTGCAGGATTATGAACTACATCACTTGGCAATCCTGTGTTATAAACGCTTGTGTAATCCCATGTGCTTTCCCAGCACTCCTGACCTACCATGGCTGTGAAACTGTGCTTACCTATCTGTCCGTTATATGTCAGATAGTTCTTCAAAGCCCAGTATTTGTTTGAGTTCTTCTGCTGACGACTCTCATTTGAAGAGCGCTTCCATGTACCAAGGTCAACCATTGGAGAATAAGTCTCTGCCTTTGAAGCACCTATGTCATATCCAAGTTCGGCATGCCATGTGAGGTTCTTCATCAATGTAACATCAGCAAAGATGCTTCCGTTAAGCTGCTGGCGATCGAGAAGGATATCATCCATCAAAGCCATTGCAATAGGGTTAGGATTGGTAAAGCCCTCCCCAGAGATGCTTGAATAGCTGCCGTCAATATTATAAATAGGAATATTCGGAGGAGTAGTAAGAGAATACATGACAATACCTTCATTTTGGTCAGCTTTCAACAGCTTCTCGCTTGTATTGCTGTAAGATGCGTTAACACCTAACTTCAACCAAGGCTTGAGCTGTGCATCAAGATTCACACGGATACCATAACGGTTAAAGTTTGAGCCAATGATTGTACCGTCCTGATCCATATAGTTACCAGAAACATAATATTTCACAGCATCAGTACCACCCTGGGCACTAATCTGATGAGAGTGCTGAATGGCAGTACGGAAGATAGCATCCTGCCAATTTGTTCCCTTACCGAGAATCAACGGATCAGAATAATGATCATCTGGCTGCGAGAACTCTCCTGCTGCTACCATGTCGTTATAATATTCAGCAAACTCACGCAAATTAAGCATATCAAGACGCTTTGCCTGGCGCTGCACCGTCACGCTACCATCGTATGTAAACTTAGCCTCACCACTCTTACCACGCTTTGTTGTGATAAGCACAACACCATTAGATCCCTGAGCACCATAAATAGCGGTAGCTGAGGCATCCTTAAGGATTTCCATGCTTACGATGTCGGCAGGGTTGATGGTTGACAAAGGAGATACTGTAGATACAGAGCCGTTACCTAATTTATCTCCAAGTCCAAGACCTGCGCCGTTCTGTGCGCTGCTCTGGAAAATCACACCGTCAATGACATACAGAGGCTCTGCATTGGCATTGATGGTTGCGGTACCACGCACACGGATTGCAGAAGCTGAACCTGGAGCACCAGAGGTCTGTACAGCCTGCACACCAGTGACACGTCCTTGGAACGCCTGATCAACATTGGTGATGTTGCTTCCCTTGATGACCTTCTCATCCATTGTAGATGAGGCACCTGCAAGGTCGCTCTTCTTCATGGTACCATAACCTACAACCACCACTTCGTCAAGCAGTTGCTGGTCATCATTCATTTTCACATTGATAGTCGTCTTTCCATTGACAGCCACAGTCTGCGACTGATAACCAATCATCGAGAAAACCAATTTTGCTTTTGGCGAACAGTTAAGGGTGAAGTTACCGTCAAAGTCGGTAGCAGTGCCTCCCCCCCCAGCAGCGCCTTCTACTTTCACTGTTGCGCCTGGCAATCCCTCTCCGTCACGAGCATCTGTAACTCTACCCTTAACGGTGATTGTCTGCGCCATTGCCTGTACACTTATCAGTGCCGAGAGCATGAAAAATAAAAATTTACGCATTAGTTGATAAAATTAAGTTTAAATTATTTTGTTTATACTATTATCACTACAAATTTTATATCTATGTGATTGCATAGGAATCGTAAAAATGCTTTACCTTACATACACAGATATACAGTTTCGAGCAGCTGTAATACGAACAGAAAATTTCCTCATAATGTTTAGATTTAGTTTTAATGAATAATCGTTAGTTATTTAATTACGCTGCAAAGATAATGCAAAAAAGTGAAACAATGCAACACTTTTTTACCTTAAACCGATACAATTCTGCTATACACCATAATTTATGGCATTTTTTAAGATTTTTAAAGACACTTACCTTCTTTTTATCATCAATTAGCTTTCCTAAACAGACATTTCACACTTCATAATTTGCTATCCAAAGCATAAAAGTGTCATTTCTACACTTTATCGCTAACATTTTAACATATTATTGTCGAGAAGTGCCTTTTCACGATGTCTTCCTATCAGTTTCTCCATTGCAATAATAAATAATAACTCGCCAAAATTACTTTTTTAAGAGTTTTGGTGAGTTATCGGATTTCTAAATTATTATTTTTGTCTTACGGTATTGTGCTCTGAACTCTCCCGGCGAGCATCCTTTCTTACGGCGGAACACACGGTTGAAATGGCTCAGATTGTTGTATCCGCACTGGAAACTGATTTCGGCAATACTCTTGGTGGTGTCAACAAGCATACGTGAGGCATAGCCCAGGCGCAGTTCCATGATAAACTCGCTCACGGTACGACCGGTGTGCATTTTAAAATAACGGCTGAATGCGCTCTCACTCATACATGCCAACTTGGCAAGCACCGACAAACGTATCTCGTCCCTATAGTTAGAGGTAATATATTCCTTTACTTTCAGTATGCGCTGGCTTTCCTCATCAATCTGCACCTTGGCAAAGCTCGACGATGCCAAAGTATAGGCTCCGTCGGCATGCGCAAGTTTGTTGAGTATTCCCATGAATTTCATCACCGCACTGAAGCCATCCTTTTCGGACGGCAAGGCGCAGATGTCGTTATACACCTGCATTATGGAGGTCAGTGGAAACGCCAATCCCTTACGTGCCTCATCAAGCATACGACGGATGTGCATAAACGGCTTCTTGCCAAAAAAGCCGTTTATATCGTTGTCGAAATCAAAGTGTACGGTTATCTCGTGAATGTCGTCGCTACGGCACTCATTCTGCAACCAGACATGCTCAAGAGTGGGACCGGTAATGAGCACCATATCGAAATCGCCTATCACCTCGTATGAGTCGCCCACTATGCGGCGCACTCCCGCAGCGTGCTCTACGAAGTTCAGCTCCATCGTATCGTGACAGTGAATGGGATAGTCGAACTCCTTTTTATGACGATCGGCTATATACAGCACGTCCTTATCCATAAGTGGCGTGATTTCGTGCATCACATTATCTATGTGTTCATTTGGTTTCATTGTCGTTCCTCCATTTTTAATTTTGAATTACGAATTTTGAATTGTTCTCGCTTCGCTGCGATGAAGACTTATTTAATTACGAATTTATCTATGCTCCAATTCTTAATTTATTAATTCTTCATCGGCTTTAGCCGACAATTCATAATTCATAATTCAAAATTCATAATTATTAATTCTCTCTATCAGTTCCAGACACATACGCCCGTTGTGATATGGGCACTTCCAGAATCCAGCCTTGTCATCGTCAAGATTCAGTGTGCCGTCAGGACGGCGGCTCCAATACCACTCACCGTTCTCGTAGTCTATGAGATTGTCCTTTATATATTGCCAGCAATGGAGTGCCTTGTCAAGTGCCGACTCATCACCAAAATGCTGGTATATGTTGTAGAATCCAACCACGGTCTCTGCCTGTACCCACCAATGCAAGTCATTGTCAACATGTCCCGTGTCGAGGTTTGCCTCGTGAATCATCGAACCGTCGGGATTAAGTCCCTTTTCGGATGCTTTTGCCACAAGAGGCACTATCTCCTCTACACGGCAGAGCACATCGGCATCACCAAGAACGAGAGCTGCCTCATGTATGAGCCATGAACATTCGATGTCGTGCCCGTAGCTTTCGAGATGTCCTGCACCCCGTGTCCAGTCGTTCTCAAAGAAAAGGTCAAGATGATTGGTCTCAGGATTCAATATCTTGTCGGTAAATATACCGATGATATTACGCAATGCTTTCTCAAGCCGCTCATCCTTCCATACACGATAGAGGTTGGTGCAAGGCTCTATTATATGTAAATGCGTGTTCTGCGACTTGGGATAGTTGGCATCAAAGTCCGACAGACGCATGTCGGCAATCTCGCCCCATTCTCTTGTGCATGCCTCGATATAGCCGTTGTGCTGCCTGTCGAGCGAATGTTCCTCGATGCAGTCAAATAGTCGGATGGCATAGTCGAGAGCCTTCTTGTCGCCTGTGGCACGCACATATTCGCTCAAGCCATAAATCATAAAACCGATAGCATAGAACTGCTTCTTAGTGTCTTTGGGATTGCCATTGCAGTCGAGCGACCAGTAAGTACCGCCAAACTCATTGTCAAAGAAATGATTGATGATGTAATCCTTTGCCCTTGTCGCCATTTCAAGGTAGGCAGGATTGCCCAGCACACGATAGGCTGCTGAAAAGGTCCACAGGATGCGACCATTGAGTATACCGCCCTTCTCAGCATCGGGATGAAGATTGCCATGACCGTCAATACGACCATAGAAACCGCCATTTTCATGGTCAACCATTTTATTAATCCAGAAAGGCAGGATGTTGCTTTCGAGTACATCCCGCATCTCTTTTTTTAATGAAGAATGAAGAATGAAGAATGAAGAATCAGCAGTCGGTGACCTATGCCAATTCTCATTTTTTGCTTCACTCTCCGCGGCTACATTTTGCGCAACCTTTAATTCCTCATTTTTCGCTTCACACTCTGCAACTATACTTTGCGCAGCCTTTGATTCTTCATTCTTCATTCTTCACTCTTCATTTTGATTCTTCACTCTTCATTCTTCATTTCCTTATTGGGAACTTGTACGACAATATCATCAGCACAACGGCGATGATTGCCGGGAACAGTGAGAACAACGACCATACCATTGTCAACACAGAGTCGGTAATAGATGCCGGGTCTATCACAGTATTACCCATCTCATCAGTTATCATGCTTGCACCAGCCACTCCGAGCAGCATGGCTATCAGCGAGCCCGAGATGGCGGTGCCAAACTTCTGCGACATTGTGCCCGAGGAGAATATCAAGCCTGTGGCTGATGTACCGTATTTCTCGGTATGATAGTCGGCTACGTCAGCATACATCGACCACATCAGCGGTGAGTAGATGCCGATGCCCACAGAGGTAAGCACCACAAAAACTATCATCACCCAGATATAATCGGGACTCATCGGGATGAAGAAGAATGCCACGGATAATACCAAGCAGATTGTGGCAGCCCAGAAGAAAGCCATGCGCTTTGAGCCAACCCACTTGGTGAATGCGGGAGAAACACCTCCGAACACCATGCATGTAACCTCGCCGAATGCCATGAACACCGTGTAGTTGATAATCAATCCCTCTACGGTCACATTGCCATGCAGGCAGTATTCAAACATATAGCCAGCCACGGCATAGCGGAAACCGTTGAAGAAGTTTGTGCATACGGCAATGGCGGTCATATAGAGCCACGCCTTGTTCTTTACCAGGTCAACAAACTGGTGCATCGAGAATTTCTCGGCACGCTTTGGCTTAAGACGCTCCTTGGTGCAGAGTCCGCAAATGAGTGTCATCACAGCAGCGACAACGCCAAGAATTACACCGATAGTGGCATACTGGTGGGTGACGGTGCCGCCCACCATGTTCTGCAGATATGGGAACGACAGCAGTGTGGCAAATCCCATGGCGTATGCTCCCACCATACGGTAAGCCGAGAACTGGTTTTTCTCGTTGTCATCCTCGGTCATCACACCAAGCAACGAGCCGTAAGGCACGTTCACCATGGTGTAAATAGCCATCATCAGCAGATAGAGGGTGTAAGCATAGATGCGCTTGCCCACAGGACCGAAGTCGGGAGTGTAGAGCAATCCTGCGAACACCAGACCAAACGGGATGGCACCGAATATCAGCCACGGGCGATATGTTCCCCAACGCGACTGTGTACGGTCAGCAAGGCTTCCCATCACAGGGTCGGTGACAACATCGAACAGACGAGCCACGAGCATCAGCACCGCAGCATCGGCAAAAGTAAGACCGAACACATTGGTGAAGAAGAGCGGAAAGGCTATTGACATCACTTTCCATACGATACCGCCGGCAGCGGCATCGCCCAAAGCGTATGCTATTTTTTCTTTTATGCTTGCCATATTTTTTAGTTTTGAGTTACGAATTTTGAATTACGAATTGTTCTCGCTTCGCTGCGATGAAAAGTTATTCAATTATGAATTGACTGCATCGCGCTTTGCCTCACAATTCTTAATTTATCAATTGACTTCGTCGAACTTCGTTTCGTAATTCATAATTCGTAATTTAATTTGTTTTTTTCTACCAGTTTCTTTATTGTCTCCACGCTCTTGGCTGTCCATAAGCCATCCTCGGGAGTGTTCTTGCAATAGTCCACGAGCTTGTCGACGGTTGATACTGCCACATGCATACGTGTGTCAGAAGACGCATAATAGATAAGCACTCTGCCGTCCTCGTCGGCTATCCATCCGTTGGAAAAAGCCACATTCATCACATCGCCGATATATTCCTCACCCTCAGGCACGAGGAAATAACCGCCAGGTTGTGCGATGACCTTTGTAGGGTCTTCGAGAGATGTCATATACATATATAATACGTAGCGCAGACCTGACGCGCAGCCACGAACGCCATGAGCAAGGTGCAACCAGCCGTCCTTGGTCTTGATGGGGTGTGGTCCCTCACCGTTCTTCACTTCCATGATGGTGTGATAGTGGCGTGCATTGATTATCTTCTCCTCTGTAACCTCGGCATTCGTGATGTCATCGACAAGTGCCCAGCCGATACCGCCGCCGCTGCCCGTGTCGATAAATCCATCCTGCGGACGGGTGTACAAAGCATACTTGCCGTCTACGAACTCTGGATGAAGCACCACGTTGCGCTGTTGGCTCTTGGTTTTGAGGTCGGGCAGACGCTCCCATGTTTTCAAATCCTTTGTGCGGGCGATTGCTGCAGTTGCAGTTGCCGCACTGAGATCGCCTGGCTGTGAGTCATCATGACGCTCGGCGCAGAACACTCCGTAAATCCATCCGTCCTCATGCTGTGTCAGTCGCATGTCGTAGATATTTGTCGCAGGGATAGTGTCCTCGGGCATGGTGATAGGCTCCTCCCAAAAACGGAAATTGTCGATACCGTTGGGACTTTCTGCCACTGCAAAGAAGCTCTTGCGGTCGGCACCTTCAACGCGTACCACCAAAAGATACTTGCCGTTGAGCTTAATGGCTCCCGAGTTAAGGGTGGCATTCATCATTATGCGCTGCATAAGATACGGGTTGTCCTTTTCGTTAAAGTCGTAGCGCCACTCCAGCGGGGTGTGCTGCGCTGTGATTATTGGATATTTATATTTGTCATATATACCGTTGCCCCACTCTACTGGTTCGTTCTTACGTGTGAGCAATTCCTCGTGGCGGGCACGCAATGCTGCCACCTTCTCTGCAAATGTAGTCATGATGTTATTGTTTTTTTGATTGATTACTTTATATTTTTTATATCTTTTGCAAACAATGTTCTTTTATGATCATAGAGTTTGCGGAAGTCTGCAGCACACTCCTTGTCGGGAGCAGGTGCAAAGTTTTCTTCCTTTTGGTCCCATGCGTTGCGCCACAGCAACACATAGCTCATGTCGAACTCCAGCATTATGGGCAGCACAGCCGCTGTAAACCAGTCGCTTTGCGGAGTGTTGCGGTAGCCTGTCTCGGTAATGGCATACAGTTTGTTGCGGTCGCGGGCTTCCTTACGCATTATCTCACACTCCAGACGGATGTTGTTCATAAACTGGTCGTGTGTGCCATAACGGTAGATGTCAACGCCAAGCATATCCACATACTCGTCGCCTGGATAATATCTCATATAGCGTTCCACTGTTTCCTTGCTGTCGGCACCGGGAGAGTAGCTCCACGCACAATTCGTAACACCTTCTTCCTTGAGTATGTCGATGGTGTATCTGAACAGCTGCTTATACTGCTCAGGAGTGCAGCTGTTGCATCCCCACCAGAACCAGCCTCCGGTCATCTCATGCCACGGACGGAATATCACGGGTACAGCCTTGCCGTCGGTCGTCTTGAGGCTTTTGAGAAAATCAGCCACCTTCACCACCCAACTGTGGAACTTTGCATTCTGGGCACCGCCAGGAAGTGACGCCACAACAGCGTCGCCCTTCGGGTCCCATGCGTTCTCGCCTGTAGCCGGATTCCACGGGTGCCACGATATTGTCACCACTCCGCCACACTCATGCTGGAGTCTCACCTCCTTGCGGATGCGGTCGAAAGGCACTCCGTCGAGATTCTCCTTTGAGTCAAGCTCAAGTTTGCCGAGATCGAAGCCCATAACGGCGGGATAGTCGCCGCACACTTCCTTCATGTCACAACGTCCCTCATCCCATTTCCATGTTGTTCCGTAGACGGGAGCGTCCTGCATTCCCATCATCACTCCACGCTTCTGCAGTTTCTGCAGACGGTCGAGCAACTGTTCGCGCGGTGTTCCTTTGGCTGCCATTGCCGGCAATACCAATAACGTCATCATTGCTGTCACCGCAATTTTTGTTATATTTTTCATACACATTTTTATTTCTAATTAATATTCATCTGCTCCAACAGCCAGTTTTCCCACTCGTCCCACTGTTCCTGATACCAGTAGTGTCCTGTCTTCTGGTACAGACTGATGGTCTTGGGAGCGGTCACTGTATTATAGGTTGCCCATGCCGTAGTTGGCGGCACCACCTCATCGTTATATCCGAACGAAAACCAGCCATTAGCCTTTATTCTGCGGGCAAAGTTCACGCCGTCGTAGTATCGTGTCTGCTCTATCTTATTCTTCATCACTGCATCCACCTTCACAGGGCTGCCATAAGCATAGAAGTAGTGCGGCCAACCGCAAGCCACGCCTTTAAGCGATGCAGTGTGGTCGCACATGGCGGCGTGAACAGGAGCGTAGAAAGTCACACGCGGGTCGAGTCCGGCGCATACGAGCGTCAGCATTCCGCCCTGACTTGAACCTGTCACTCCAAGCTGCTTGCCGTTCCAGTCGGTACACTCTGCTATGTAATCAAGTGCGCGGATAGCTCCTATGAACACACGCTTATAGTGATTCTTATCGCGATTGTCGATGTTGCTCTCCCAATAGCCATCGAGAGCGTTGTTATGCAGGTCATCGTAAACACTCTGCTGCATGGTTACGGGAATACCGTGAATACCAATCTCAAGCACAATGGCTCCCTTGCCGGCAGTATAAATGTCGCCGCCATATGGGCGCACACCTGCACCGGGTACTCTCAGCAGTGCCGGATACTTGCCTGGCTTAACGGGCACGGTGAGTATTCCATATACCTTCATACCCCATCTCATGCTGTTGAAACTCACCTCATAGACATTCACCTCATTGGTGCAACGCTCTGGCAACAGCCGCTTTGTGGGATTGAGAGGCGTCTTTCGTGCCTCGTCAATAGCATTTTTCCAGAACTGGTCGAAGTCGGCAGGCATCTCTGTCGTGGGCACTATCTTTTCAGGTGAGAACCCCACGGTGCAGAGACCGTCATATTTCTTGCCGCCTACGGTGGCGGTAACCTTCAGCCTGTAGAATCCGGGAGTCTTCATTGTTCCCGTCCATTTCATCTTGCCGTCCTTAAGCACCACATCGGTCTTTTTCACCTCGGGATACATTTCCGAACCTGCCTCATAGCTGATTTGGGCGCCATCGAGGAGGGTGCCGCTTTTCAGCACCGCAACCTCGAAATTGGCTTTCTCGCCTGTCTTGTAGTTCCAGTCTTTATGGTCTGGAGTTACAACCACGCTAATGTTTTTGCCAATAATTTGCGCCTGTGCCGGTTTGCTTCCCAGCAAGCCGCATACACATAGAGTAAAAAATAATATGATATTGTTAGTTCTATTTCTCATATTTTGCAGTTTTTAATTCATTAATTACTTTTTCATCGCCCTGACAGCCTTTTGTATTATGGCAATGGTACTCTTGTCGCTCTTAAACACACTGTTCAGTCCCTGAGCCTCCTGCGCGGGGTCTCCTGTGTAGTCATCGCCCACCTGCCACTGTTCGTGCTTAGGCTTTGCGCTGCCGCCCCATCCCCAAAAGTTGCAACCGGCAAACTTGCCTCCGCTCTTGGCGTTCTTCACCACTGTGGTGAACACATAGTCGTAATATCCGTCACGTCCCTTGGTAGGGGTGTCAAGCGTAAACTTGAAGCCGTCGCGCGGATAGCCAAACTCCTCCATTACAAGCGGCTTGCCCAGACGGTCGCATATCTTCAGATGCTTGTTGATGTATTGCTTGGTGTTCTTTTTTGCACGCGGCAACTGCTCGATGAGTGAGTCGGCTTTTGCCCAGCTCCAGTTGTAGGGCCAGATGTGTATGTTACAATAGTCGATGTTCTTGTCGGCACAGATGCGCTCATACGACTCATAGCTCATCTCACATCCCCATGCACCCTCACTGCCTATGCTGATAAGGTGGTTCCGGTCGAGGCTGCGTATCAGCGCCGATGCCTCTGCGAGCCATTTCTCGAATGCAGGCAGCTGCCCGGCGGCAAAGGCACGGGGCTCATTGCCTATCTGCCAAGACATGATGGCAGGGTCGTCAGTATATTTCTTGCCTGTATATCGGTTTGTCCTGCCAAGGATAAATCTTACATAATCATAAAACAGCTGATGCGCTTTCTCACACGAGGCATATTTCGCCACAAAGTTCATAAATGCAGGATAACCGTCCTCATTTGGGCGCGGAGCCTTGCCTTCACCTGCGTGCTGCAGATAGAAGCCGTAGCCTCCGCTCCACTCCCAAGAATTGTTAAGATAGAGCACTGCCACCATCTCGCGCTTGCCCATCTCCATCAGCAGATAGTCAAGCCCTGCAAGGATTGTATCATTGTACACTCCCGGCGCTTCCTGCAGTGTCGGCTCAACCTTTGTCGTCACGCCGCGCTCACCGTCACTGCCCACAAGTATTCGCAGGTTGTCAATGCCCATTGCTTTAAGATCGTCGAGTTCCTGGCAAAGACGCTTGCGGTCGCCGCCCTGTCCCTCGCTGCCGAGTATGGCTCCATACCAGAAGTTTGTACCAATATAATAATATGGTACGCCTGCGCGAGAGAAATGTCCGTTCTCGACTTTTACAAAAGCCGAACTTTCTGCCATCATCGTACATGCAGAAATCATCGTGAGAATGGATGTAAATAGTCTTTTTAGCATTGCATGTTAGTTTTGTGTGCAAAGATAGTGCATTTTTCCCAAACAAAACGACATTTTTTTGATTTTTACCAACACTTTTCTCTACAACCGCCATTTTTTTGTTAAAATATGCACCTTTATAGTGTAAAACGAACACTTATTCTTGAAATCCATGCACTTATATTGCCATGTTCAACAACAGTTTAATTTACCTTACAAAAATAATTATCACTACCATTCACATACCCTATAGACAAATAATGCAAGTATTACAACACTATTTGTACTTTATATACCAATTATTGCAACATCGACAAAATAATGACAATTCGTAGAACTTACGTTAACTTTATGTCAAAATTTCCATTTCAGCTGAATATCAAGTTCGGTTTGCGACGAGCCGTCAATCATCTGCGTGCCACTACCGATGGTGCTGCGGTCGAAATAGTCAGTGACTCCAAGCTTTGCCGTCAGCGTGAGACTGTTCTGCAGCCGTACCTTTGCCATTAGCGTGTAACGGATACCCTCGCCATAGAATGACGGCACATAGAACGAATAGAGCGGACCGCGCTCGTAAACATACAGGCGACTATTGTAGGCATCACTGTGGAAGTAGGTTATTGAGCCATAAACCGACCATGCCGCTGTTGTGGCAAACTGAATTGGACCACTTAGCGTAGCCATTTGACTCACAGCATACCCCTTGTCGGTCTGCAAGTATTTCACCCTTACCATGTCTGCCTGAGTTTTCAGCGACAAACGCTCTAATGGAGTTACGGCCAATATTATCCTTGCACGGTGCTCACTCTGATTCGTGAGTGCCGTCTTATCCTCGTTGTCACGCTCCTTTATCCGCAGACGGTAGCGTGCCGATAACGACCAATATTCTTGTGAATATAGTGCCTGAACCATGTTATCACAGGAATGGGATGACTGTGACGCTTGCATCCGGGGCCATGCAAAATAGGCGTAGTCGGTGTATGCCATAAGGGTTAGACTGCGCAGACACTGCCAGCTAAGTCCGCCGTAAATACCGCTTTCGTTCTGCACCCGTCCGCCCTCGGCAAAGCTTCTGCCATGGGGAGTGGAGTAGCGATAGGAATAGAAACGCTGCAATAGCATTGCCGCCAAACGACTGGAGAAGTTGACGCTGAGACTGTTAATGGTGGCTATATGTCCATTGTTGTCCATGGCTGTCTCGCCGTTTACGGTCATTATGTGGTGGTTGTAACCGTAGCTGACGCTTGTGTTCAGGAAGTCGGTACCGGCAGGATAGTGGGTGCGGTAAAGGTATGCTGTGTTTGGTTGCAGCCGCCTGTCAAGGTGTGAGTATATTGCTGTGAGTCCCAGGTGAAAGCCGTTGTTGCGCCAGCTGATGTTGGCTCCGGCATCGCTCAGGCTTGTATTGTTTTTCTTTGTCATCTCCGACACCGTGCGGTGATAGCCCGATGTTACGATTGAGGTTATCGTGAGACTGTCCTTTGACAGTGTGGCGTCAACCTTGCGGTATGAGGCAAAGGCACTGACAGTGATATTGCTGTTGAGTCTGAACATGGCGGCACCTCCGCGGAACTTGTCCATGCCATACGACGACACACTGCCGCGTATGCCTGTTGACGCTCTGCCAAGGTTGGCTATCATCGACAGTTTGCCGAGACTGAAACATGAGTTGACCACCAGCCCCATGCCAAACGACATCTTAAAGTCGCCCAGCACAACGACATCGGCGCATCCCAGCTTCTTCAGTTGCAGATATGCACCATAGTTGTCATACCCGCCACCGTTACCGTTAGTGAAAAAGGGCTCACCGGCATCCTTTGAGCCGATGAACCCCAATTTCATATAATTGCCATAGTTGAATGTGTATCTCAGTGAGTGCTTATAGCGGTCGCCCAAGTATTTACCATCGCTTTCACCCTTGCGGGTGTATAGAGGCACCTTGCCCGTGGCTATAATCTCATGCTGTCCATACTTCAGTATCTTGCCTACGGACGGGAATCTGCCATCCTCATCGTCTGCGCCAAGATAGGTGAAACATTCCAGCAGTTTGCGTCTCGGAGTGTCGAGCGAGTTTATCATCTTCAGTTCGGCAAACGACCTGACGCTGCCGTACATATACAGATACTCACAAATGTCCTCTATCTGCGATGCTGTGAGAAACGGCATCTGCTCCAGGTCCTCCGCAGTGGCACGGTTGAGATTTATCGGGTGCTCTGCCATTTCGCACATCAGATTATAGGAGTCCTCCCATCCTTCGGTCTCCACATCGTCGATGAGGGCTATCTCGTTGTAGTACCTCAACCACTCGTTGTCCTGCTGCGCATAGGCTGTGGGCAATAAAGCCCACAGTGCCAGCCCCAATAAAACAGTTCTCACTTCAGTTCTTCCAGCATTCGCTTTATCACCACGCTTGCAGAGATTTCACGGTTTGCTGCTTCGGGTATAACAAGCGAATTGCTGCTCTCTATCACGTCATCGGTGACAATGAGTCCGCGGCGCACGGGCAGACAGTGCATGAACTTGCCGTTGTTGGTCACTGCCATGTGCTTGTCGTCGATGGTCCACGACATGTCCTTCGACAGTATCTTTCCGTAGTCCTCAGGATTGGTGACACCGGGGCAGCTCCAGTTCTTGGCATACACGAAGTCTGCTCCCTCAAGAGCCTTCATCTGGTCGTACTCCACACGGGCATTGCCCACAAACTTCGGGTCAAGCTCATAACCGTGAGGATGGGTTATCACAAGGTCAACATCCTCGGCGGCGTTCATCCATTGTGCGAATGAGTTAGGCACAGCCTGCGGCAAGGCACGGCAGTGGGGTGCCCATGTCAACACTACCTTTGGACGCTCCACAGTCTTATGCTCCTCAATGGTGATGAGGTCGGCAAAAGCCTGCAGCGGATGCACCGTGGCAGTTTCCATAGCGAATACAGGACGGCCGCTGTACTTCACGAACTGCTGCATCACAGTCTCCGCATAATCGTACTCACGGTCGGTAAGCCCTGCAAACGAGCGCACGCCGATGAGGTCGCAATAGCTGCCCATCACAGGGATAGCCTCAAGCAGGTGCTCGCTCTTGTCGCCGTCCATTATCACTCCACGCTCGGTCTCCAGTTTCCATGCCCCCGCATTCACGTCGAGCACAATCACGTTCATGCCTAAGTTCATCGCCGCCTTCTGTGTTGACAGTCTGGTGCGCAGCGAGTTATTGAAGAATATCATCATCTGGGTCTTGTTCTTGCCAAGATGCTGATACTTAAAACGGTCATTCTTTATTTCCTGCGCCTCGGCAAGAGCTTTCTTCAGGTCGCCGAGGTCTTCAACGTTTACAAATGTCTTCATAATGCCTATGTTGTTTTTATGTATTTTTTATTCTTCTTTCCAGTCATCAACGGTTCCTTTTTCCGATGAGAAGTTTACGCCTACTTTGTGAATGGTGCGCCTGTCGGTCAAATATGGAGTTGCATACCCTTTGTCGTTTATCTGCTTCAGGGCTGTCTCTGCATTACCGTTTAATTTAAACTCAAAGATGTACACATGCTCAGGGCATTCCACAATGCAGTCGATTCGTCCCTCGCTGGTTTCCTTTTCAACGTATGTATTGTAGATGCCTATCATCTGGAGAATGAGATAGAAGGTGTATTGGAAATAACGCTCACACTCCATGGCGTCATCCTTGCGCTGGAAACGGTAGGTGATGCCGGCAAGCATGGCTGTGATGTGTCGCATGAATGTTTTTGTGTCACCTGTCTCAAGTGCGTCCGAGACATCATTCAGCCATTGCGTATGTTGCATCTTGGTACTTTTAAAATAGCCGGAAACTAAAGCTGCCGTAAAGCCGCTTTGTACCTCTTTATTTGGAAAGTCCAACATGAAAGTGTTTCGTCTTGCATTGTATGCCTTGATAGTCAGGTAACCGCTCTGGTAAATCATAGGCAAAGGTTTTTCAACATCAGCACGGTAGTCAACAAACTCCTCTGGGCTATAATATCTTTTCACCAGTTCATTGATGTTTTCGTTAAAATGCTCCAACAGTCGCATTAGATAAGTTGGAGTGCCTGTAGAGAACCAATAGTCTTTTATTATTTGTTTGTCAAAACAGTTGAGCAGGCTGAACGGATTGAAGATATCCGTCATTCCCTCGCTGAAATGATAACCGTCATACTGACGTTTCAATGTCTGTATCATTTCTTCTTCCGGCACGCCTCTCTTTTCTGCAAGTTCCTTTATCGGTTCTGCGAAATACGAAAGCATTTCATCCTTAGTGATGCCGCACAATGCATCATAGCGTGCATCCATGCTGATGTCATTAGGCTGGTTGAAGCCGCTGAACACACTGACCTGCGAGAACTTGGTGACACCTGTAAGCAACACAAAGCGCAGGTTTTCGTCAGCATCCTTGAACACACTGTAGATGTTCTTAAGCAGCTGACGGTTGTAGTCTTCCAGTGAAATTTTTGTTCCGTCAATCTCTACGGTGAGTTTTGTGTCAAGCACATCCAACAATGGCTTGTCGTATTCGTCTATCAGAATCACCACCTTGCGCCCGGTCTTCATGTGGGCAGCCTTAATTGCATATTTAAACCTTCCGCTTAATGTTGTGTGGTATGGGGATTTGCCATATAAACTTTCCGCTTCAGCCACAAATGCCTCAAGCACGTTCTTCAGCTCATCGCCCTGCAAGTAGTTGCCGCTGGCAAAAGAGAGATGCAGCACAGGATGTTCATTCCACTCGGTCTCCAGCCGTTCCATCGCAAGACCGCGGAACAGCTCTTTTCTCCCTTGGAAATATGCCTTTAAAGTAGACACAAGCAAGCTTTTACCAAACCGCCGTGGGCGGCTCAGGAAGTACACCGTACCACTGCTCACCATCTTATGCACCAGTGCCGTCTTGTCAACATACACATAGCCGTCTTGTATGATGTTGCTGAATGTCTGTATTCCTATTGGGTACTTCATCTGATAATTTGTTGCTTATTTCCTGCAAAAGTACAATATTTTTTCGTAACCACCAAAACAAATGGTGGATTTTATCAAAAAAGATTTCTTACTTTATGAAAATGGTATAAATATCAAAAATGTAAAATGAAAATTTGCGGCTATCAAAAAAAATCTGTATTTTTGCAGATGAAAAGAAAAACTCTTTTAACATTCATTTCATGCAGTCTTTTTGTTCCATTAAGTATCTATATGAACGTGGACGTGCGCAAATATGGCATCGTCTGCCGAATGATATGGATATTAAGACACTGACAGAAAGGGCGAAGGCAAAGGACGGGAACGCTCTCGACACATTATACAGGATGTACTTTCCGAAGATGCTGGGACTATGCATCAAGATTGCGAAAGTGGATGAGGACACTGCAAAGGACCTTGTCCATGATGCTTTTGTGCTTGCCTTTTCATCGCTTCACAACCTTAATAATCCTGAGCGCTTCGGTGAGTGGCTGACCACGATTGTGAGGAATGTCGCCCTGAAATATCTGGAGAGAAAGGAGAAAATTCATTTTGTGCCTATAACGGAAGATGACGAGAACGCTGTTGACGGGAATGTGTCTACAGAGTCATTGCTGCAACAGCAGGAACTTATGAATCTTGTGGACAAGTTGCCCGAAGGCTATGGCAAGGTGTTCCGCCTTTATGCCATCGACGGTTTTTCTCATCAGGAAATAGCAGAGATTCTTGGCATAGAGCCTCACAGCTCTTCCTCGCAGCTGTCGAGGGCGAAGGCAATGCTCCGCAAGATGGTTGGGCAAAAGCGGTGGGCTATTCTGCTGCTCATGATTTTGACTATACCTTTCTACATTTTCTTTTTACGCGAGAAGTCATTATCGCAAAAGCAGGAAACGGCAGAGAAGAACAAGGAAAAATATGATAAGAGTGAAAAGAAAAACGAAGGAAATGTTGAGGAAGAAATAAAAATTGAGAATATAGTCCATGAGAAAATAGCGGCAGAAAATATGACTGTCGCAATGCCTGACACGATGCTGACATGTGATACTGTCAGTATGGAAATACATATTCCAGAAGAGCAAATTGCGGAGAACAAACGTGACAGTATTGAGTTTACCGACAGCATACAGCCAATGTTACAAATTCCAGATTTACCTGATTTTAACCTTGCAGCAGAAAAAACGAAGAAGAAACCTAAGAAATGGCAGATGCTTGCGGCAGGATCGCTCGGTCCGGCTTTGGCACAGAACATATATCGGCTTATGACAGCGGATAATGTTGGTGATACAGATGCTCCTTCCGTCCCTTCAAAGGTAAGCAACTGGGAAGACTACAGCCAAATCCTTAATTCCTCAAAGAATGACCACATGCCAAAGGACTCGCTTGCCCTGATAGAGATTGCCAACAACAACCAGGGCGACATTATTGAGCAGGAGTATTACGACCGCCCCGTCACCTTCGGCCTGTCCTTAAGCAAACAGCTGTCAGAAAGATGGAATGTTGAGACAGGACTGCAATACTCAATATTGAAGTCGAAGAGTATTATTGGCAGCAATGAGTATCATATTCGTAAGGATCAGAATATACATTATCTTGGCATTCCGCTCCGTATGTCCTACCGCTTTGCTGACTACAAACGGCTGTCGGTGTATGGTGCAGCCGGTGTGTCACTCAACATACCTATATATAATAAGGTGTATAGAAAATATATCGCCGCAAATATACCTCAAGATTCCACTGCCACACGTATATCAATAACACCGCCATTGCAGTGGTCTGCAAACCTCAGCCTTGGCTTACAATATCGTGTGTTGCCGAAGCTGACGCTGTATGTGGAGCCTACGCTCTATTGGTATATTCCTAACGGCAGCAGCACGCATACCGTCTGGACGGAGCATCCTTTCACATTCTCCGCGCCGTTGGGAATAAGGTTTACTTGGTAAAAACGAATCTCATGCAGTCTTTCTGATGGACATTGTATCTATATCAATGTAGTAACAATGAAAATCAGAATAGAATGTACGGAATAGAAGATTATCTTTATAATGGGATGCTGTTTATGAACAACATCATGCGCCCCCGTCATAAGATGCTTAGTCAGCTGATGATTTACGCAACCACCCAATGTCAGTCACGCTGCAAGCATTGTTCCATTTGGAAGAAGGCAGAGGAACATCTCTCTTTGGAAGATGTGAAAGCTATAGTGAGAAGTAAATGTGTGGCAAAGAATACTACAGTTGGATTGGAGGGCGGAGAATTCCTGCTGCATCCAGAGGCTGACGCCATCATGGAATGGCTCAGGGTGAATCATCCTTGCTATACACTGCTTTCAAACTGCCTTGCACCCCAAAAGGTCATCCGTGCAGTAAGAACATATCATCCGAAGCATCTGTATGTATCGCTCGACGGGAATAAGGAAACTTATCAGTGGATGCGTGGCTGTAACGGATATGACAAGGTTATAGAGGTGGTGGAGGCATTGAAAGACGAAGTGCCGGTATCGCTGATGTTCTGCCTGTCACCTTGGAACTCGTTTAAAGATATGGAGTATGTGATAAATGTGGCAAAACATTATAGCATAGACATAAGGATAGGCATCTATGGAACTATGGACTTCTTCGACACAACTGCCGACCTGATGGCAGTGGATATGGAGAATTATATGAGTCAAATTCCTGTCAACATCCATGACACTGACGAGAACTTCGACTTCGTGGCTCTCTACAAAGAATGGCGCAACGGTCACCTTAGGCTGCGCTGTCACAGCATATTCAGCGAACTGGTTGTCCACTCCAACGGAAATGTGCCGCTATGCCAGAACCTGGATGTCGTTTTGGGCAATGTCCATGAACATTCTTTAGATGAGATATTCAATGCCCGGCAGTCGGTCAAGCTACAGTGTAAATATTCTAATCAATGCAATAAATGCTGGATAAACTTTCACCGTAAATACGACATCATCCTGCTCCGTAATTTAGAGGAGATATTGCCCAAAAGGGTTATAGAGTTTTTCTATGGTAAATATCAATGGTCAGACAATAAAAAAGAATCCTATATACAATATTTTAGACGATGAAACAACTGATAGAACAATATAAACGGCTGCGCAACCGTCATAGTCTAAAGAATACTTACAACGGGGTCTTTGCCTTTGTGGGCATAGGCAACCACAGTACGGAAAACCTCTATCCTGTGCTCGACTATCTTCATGTTCCATTGAAATACATCTGCTGCAGGTCTGAGGATAAACTGCCGTTGATAGAACGGAAATGGAGAGGTATAAAAGCGACTGTTTCTCTTGACGGGATTCTTGCTGACGAGGATGTGAAAGGTGTCTTCGTCTCTGCTGCTCCAGCAGTTCATTTTCCCATTGCCAAGAAAATCTTGAAAAGCGGGAAAGCCCTCTTCATTGAAAAACCGCCGTGTCAGGACATCGTGGAATTGCAACAACTCATGAATATGGAGTGGAGTCTCGTAATGGTTGGTATGCAGAAGCGTTATGCCCCGGTCACAAAGATTCTGAAAAAACGATTGAAAAAAGAGACATTGCTTACCTATAACATGAGGTATCTCGCAGGCGGTTATCCAGAGGGTGATGCAATGACCGGCCTTTTTATCCATCCGCTCGACTTTGTTTGTCATCTTTTTGGCAAGGCGGAAGTATGCGGCTGTGAATATGTACAAGGAAAAAACGGACAGACCTTTTTGTTGACACTGAGGCATAAGGATGTCACTGGAATGCTGGAACTTTCTACAGCCTGTTCATGGCAGAATGCCATGGAGACACTGAGCGTCAACACAGAAAAGGGAATCTACGAACTGGACCAAATGGAAACCTTGACATTCACACACAAGCAAGGCTGCCTTTTGGGTGTCCCTTTGGAGAAGGTGCTGCGACGAAGCACAATAACCGAGGTCCTTTTCTCCCGAAATAACTTTGTGCCGACGATGGCCAATAATCAAATATACACCCAGGGCTATTTTAACGAAATTAAAAACTTTGTGGAGACTGCGCAAAACGGGAACTTGCCCAACAGACTTTACGGTTTCAGCTCTATGCACAATACATACAGTTTGATAGAGGCAATAGAGCAAAAAATATAGTGTCGAAAGGATGGGAAGAGGTAATTGAAGGGCTAAATTCCAATCATTAAGCCTTCCTGCTTACAGGTTGTTTTTATTCTCATGCAGTCTTTTCGTTATATCAGTATCTATATTGATGTAGAAATTAATAAAACGAAAAGTCATGCAAGAGCGTCATAAAAACAGGCAGCAGTATTTCAAGGAACTGACAGAAACGAGTAGAAGACATTTTATTCCATATATTCAAAAGCATTGTGCTATAAAAGCAGGTATGAATGTATTGGAGATAGGATGCGGTGAGGGTGGCAATCTGCTGCCGTTTGCAGAAATGGGATGTAATGTCACGGGTGTGGACATCGCTGCTTATAGAATCGAGGAGGCAAGGTCTTTCTTTGAGATGGAGCAGATGAATGGCGAGTTTATTGCGGAGGATATTCTCAACTTGAAGCATTTAGAGCACAAATTCGACATCATAATTTGCCATGATGTATTTGAGCATATAGACAATAAAAAGTTTTTTCTGAAAAAATTGAGTGAGCTTGTTTTGTCACCCCAAGGCGTTGTGTTCATGGCATTCCCTGCATGGCAGATGCCGTTTGGCGGACATCAGCAGATTTGCAGGAGTAAGATATTATCACGTTTCCCGTTCATTCATCTTATTCCGGCATCCCTTTATCGCTTGTTCTTGAAGTCGTTCGGGGAAAGCGATGGCTGCATCTGTGAGTTATTAGACATTAAACGCACAAAAGTCTCCATAGAATCTTTTGAGCGTCTTTTACGCCAATCATCTTTCAAAACAGAAAACCGCCAGATGTGGTTTATCAATCCACATTACGAGATTAAGTTCGGACTTACTCCCCGTCGGCTTCCTGCGATGATTTCCAATATCCCATATCTAAGGAACTTCTTTTCCACAAGTTGTTGGTATATGTTGGAGTGCAAATAGAGAAAGCTAAAACGATGAGTTGATTTAAAAATCAACTCACCGCTGTGCGCCGCTCTGCTAAATACATGCCAGTCAGTATGCAGGCTGCGCCTAACAGGAAGTATACCGTTATCCTCTCTCCCAATATCAGCGAGGCAGCCATCATGGTGGTGATTGGGTTGAAGTACACCCAGTTGGTGGCTTTCACCGCCCCTAACTTGGAGATGCACCAGTTCCATGTGAGGAAACACACCATGGATGCAAGGCAGCCCAAGAAGAGCAGGTTGCCAATCACCGCAGGCTTTAGGAATATTTCCATCGGTGGCAATCCCGGCTCTAGAATATAATAAGGTGTAATGGTGAGCACTCCATAGAAGAACACTTTTCTTGTGATGAAGGCGGCGCTGTAGCGTTCCGACACCATTTTCATCAGCAGGGAGTAGACAGCCCAGCATATACATGCGGTAAACGCCAGGGCATCGCCAACAGGTGAGAGATGAAGCACAAAACGTCCGTTGAGCACCACAACACCCATGCCGACAAAGGCAAGCAGCGACCCTAAGAGCTGTACTGTGTTGATACGGGCTGACTTATAAAACATCCTTACCAGCAATGTGGCGAAGAGCGGACAGGAGCATACTATGAGCGAGGTGTTTGTGGTTGTGGTGAAGTTCATAGCCTCATTCTCACTCAGAAAATAAAGCGAGCCGCCGGTAATGCCGAGCAATGCCATCAGTCCTTCATCACGCCAGCTGTCGGCAAACAGCCTCTTATGACTGAATGCCAACATCAATATATATGCAATCGCAAACCGCAGTGTGAATATCTGCGCCGGCGATAAACCGTTAATCATCAGCACCTTTGTAGACACAAAGGTCGTTCCCCATACGCACACCGTCAGGAATGCCACGAGATGATATATAAAATTGCTTTCCTTATTCATATTACACTAAACGTTAAACACCAAACACCCATCACTAAACACTGAACACTCAACACTAAAACAGCATTCCTGTCATTCCAGCTTGCTCCGCCGCTTCCACATTCGCAATGCTGTCGTCAACAAACAATGTCTCGGCGGCATTTATCCCGGCATCATCAATGAGATACTGGTATATCCGCACATCAGGTTTCAGCATTCCTATCTCGTATGAGGCATAAATCTTGTGGCAAAAGGCATCGAGCGGCTGCCCCTCGGGAGTGAACCGCGGACTTCGTGCCCACGACATCATAAAGGGATTGGTGTTGGTGAGAATATACACACGATAACGCTCTTTCAAACGAAGAAGCATGTCGAGACGCTCACGGGGAACGTCGGCAACATAGCCTGTCCAGCCCTTCACCACATCATCGAAGGTTATCGTTCTGCCGCAATGACCGCTGAGCCATGAGCAGAACTCGGCAGCTGTAACCTTGCCGCTCTCAACATCGTAAAACATTCCCTTCTGATGGTGCTTCGACAGCAGCGCATCGGCATCGCCTACGCCAATGCTCTCGAAAGCACGGACGGCACGCTCGCGGCTGCTCACCGTTATCACTCCTCCAAAATCAAAAACAAAGTTCTTAATCATTGTCTATCCTCCGTCTGTAATTTTCCACTTATTTTTTGTGCAAAGGTAATCAAAATTTTGCAAATCCGGTTATTGGGCATTATTTTTTTCGACAACTTGCCATCGCTTTTCAGTAATTTGCCATTTGCAGATATACATGAGTTATGTTAACGTCCTACACGTGGCACGTCACACCCCTATACCCCTGAAACACCGATAAACACAGGGATTGTGCGGGGTGTGACCTCCGAATGAGGTCACACCCTATGTGGCACCCCAGGTCACACCCAAATTATGCTTTCCATTCACTTTGCGCAATAATATTGGAATTTCTCTATGTTTTGTATATTTTGCATATTAATCGTTGAGCAAAACATTCTGAAACTTACATAAATCTATAACTATAAGTTTTAGCCACACGACTATAAGTTTTAGCCATATGGCTAAAACTTTTAGCTACAAAACTAAAACTTGTATTTATAAAACTTTATGGAATAAAATTACTTTTTCTCTGCTTTCCCTGTAATTTGGGACTCGAATAGTAATAGATATGGATAATACAGGCTAAGGAAAGCCATTCATGGTACAACCTGTAACGCTGCTACGTGAGCCTCTGGGCTATTTTACGGCTAAATCTCAAGAAAAAAGTGAGATTTAGCCATAAAATAGATTTATTATTTGGCGCAATCGTCTTTTTTTTGTAATTTTGCGCCATAAAATAATTATTATGGAACAGGCAATCATAGGACGTACGGAAGAGATAGGGCGACTGAAAAAATATATCGCCTCCGACCGCTCTGAGTTTATCGCCGTTTATGGCAGACGGCGCGTGGGCAAGACTTTTCTCATCAAGGAACTGTTTGAAAGCAGCTTCACTTTCCGCATGACAGGTAAGGAGAATGCCCGACAGGGTGAGCAGATGATAAACTTCTCATACTCCATATACGACCACTTCGGCGAGGAGACTGTGCCGAAGAACTGGACAGAGGCTTTCCGCATATTGTCGAAAGCCATAGAGAAGCAGCATGACGGCACCAAGATTATTTTCATCGATGAGCTGCCATGGTTGGACACGCCCAAGTCAAACTTTGTCAGTGCTTTGGAATATTTTTGGAACAACTGGGCGTACTACCGTTCTGACATCAAACTTATTGTCTGCGGCTCAGCCACATCATGGATGCTGAACAAGCTTATCAATGCCCGGGGCGGACTGCACAACAGGGTTACTCACAAGATGCTCATATCCCCATTTAATCTGAAGGAGACGGAATTGTATTTTCAGCATAATGGGTTCAACTATGAACGTGCGGAAATCATTGACAGCTACATGGCGTTGGGTGGTGTGGCATACTACCTCTCACTTTTCGACAACAGCATGAGTGTGGCTCAAAACATCAATGCCTTGTGCTTTACCAAAGGAGGCGAGATGGTGGATGAATTTGACAGGCTATACAAATCGCTGTTCAAGAAGGCTGATAATCATATTGCCATAATAAATGCGCTCAGCCTTGTGGGAAAGGGTATGACAAGACAAGACTTGATAGCCAAAACAAAACTGACCAACAACGGCAATCTCACCACATTGCTTAACGAGTTGGAAATGTGCGAGTTCATACGTTCGTATGTCCCGTTCGGAAAGGAGAGAAAGGACAAACTGTATCAGCTCATCGACCAGTTCTCGCTCTTCCATCTCCGTTTCATCAAAGGAAACAGAAGTTTCAGCCAAGACTACTGGCTGCATCTTATCGGCTCAGGTGAATATAACGCATGGTGTGGCTACGCCTTCGAAACAGTATGCCTGCACCACATCACACAGATTGTAGACGGACTGGGTATCAGTGGAACAATCAACGTACCATGTTCCTGGGCATATCGTCCAACAGAGGCGGTCAGACAAAACAGCGAGCTTGACGAGGACCTTAGAAAAGGTGCCCAGATAGACCTGCTCATCGACCGCAACGACAAGACTATAACCCTCTGTGAAATGAAATACTCTGAAGGGGAATATGAGATAAGCCAGGCATACGACAAGCATGTGCAGAAGCGGTTGAGCACCTTTAAGAAAGTAACAAAAACTGCCAAGACGCTCACTACAGCATACATCACTCCCCAAGGTCTGTACGATAACAGGTATGCCAGAAAGGTAATCAGGCAAATCACTGCCGACAATTTGTTTATGTAGGAACTACTTTCAGCAAAGACCACGCACGTTGTCTATGCTATGGGGAATAGCCGGGGTGTGACCTGGGGTGCCACATAGGGTGTGACCTTATTCGGAGGTCGCACCCCACATAATCCCTGTGTTTATCGGAGTTTCATGGGTATAGGGGTGTGACGTGCCACGTGTAGGACGTTGAAGTATTTTCATTAATGATTTAATTTACTGGCATAAGGATAGAAAAAAGTCGCCACGTCTCATGCGAGACGTGGCGACTGATTTATTATTGTCAACTTTGGGATTGACTGAATTAGAGCTGAGGACCAGCTGCAACGAGAGCCTTACCAGCCTCGTTGGTGGTGTACTTGCCGAAGTTCTTGATGAAACGGGCGGCAAGATCCTTAGCCTTCTCCTCCCACTGAGCAGCGTCTGCGTAAGTGTCGCGTGGGTCGAGGATGTTGGTGTCAACACCTGTAAGCTCTGTAGGAACAGTGAAGTTGAACATTGGAATCTGCTTTGTAGGAGCCTTGTCGATGTCACCGCTGAGGATGGCGTCGATGATACCACGTGTATCGCGGATAGAGATACGCTTGCCTGTACCGTTCCAACCAGTGTTCACGAGATAAGCCTTGGCACCGTTCTTCTCCATCTTCTTAACCAGCTCCTCAGCATACTTTGTCGGGTGCAGCTCAAGGAATGCCTGGCCGAAGCAAGCAGAGAATGTAGGAGTAGGCTCTGTGATGCCGCGCTCTGTACCTGCCAACTTGGCTGTGAAGCCAGAGAGGAAGTAGTACTTGGTCTGCTCAGGAGTGAGGATAGACACTGGAGGCAGCACGCCGAATGCATCGGCAGACAGGAAGATAACCTGCTTTGCAGCTGGTGCAGAAGAACCTGGCTGGATGTTGTTGATGTGGTTGATAGGATAAGACACACGAGTGTTCTCGGTTGTGCTCTTGTCGGCGAAGTCAATCTTGCCGTCCTCAGCCACAGTCACGTTCTCGAGCAGAGCGTCGCGCTTGATAGCGTTGTAGATATCAGGCTCGCTCTCCTTGTCGAGGTTGATAACCTTAGCGTAGCAGCCACCCTCGAAGTTGAACACACCGTTGTCATCCCATCCGTGCTCATCGTCACCGATAAGGCGGCGCTTAGGATCGGTAGACAGAGTGGTCTTACCTGTACCAGAGAGACCGAAGAAGATAGCTGTGTTCTCACCGTTCATGTCGCAGTTGGCAGAGCAGTGCATTGAGGCAATGCCCTTCAGAGGGAGGAAGTAGTTCATCATAGAGAACATACCCTTCTTCATCTCACCGCCGTACCATGTGTTGATGATAACCTGCTCCTTGCTTGTTACGTTGAACACAACAGCTGTCTCAGAGTTCAGACCCAGCTCCTTGTAGTTCTCAACCTTAGCCTTTGAAGCGTTGTAAACGATGAAGTCGGGCTCCTGCTCCAGATCAGCCTCGTCCTGAGGACGGATGAACATGTTGGTAACGAAGTGAGCCTGCCATGCAACCTCCATGATGAAGCGAACCTTCATGCGGGTGTCCTTGTTGGCACCGCAGAAACCGTCAACAACATAGAGTTTCTTGTTAGAGAGCTCTTTCTTTGCGATATCCTTAACGGCAGCCCAGCACTCCTCTGTGGCGCGGTGGTTGTCGTTCTTATATTCATCAGAAGTCCACCAAACGGTGTCATGTGAGTTAGCATCGTCAACGATGAACTTATCCTTAGGAGAGCGTCCTGTGTAGATACCAGTCATAACGTTAACGGCGCCAAGCTCTGTCTCCTGACCCTTGTCAAAACCTGTGAGACCTTCTTTAGTCTCCTCTGCGAACAACACCTCATAAGAAGGGTTGTAAAGAACCTCAGTTACACCTGTGATTCCATAGTTTTCCAAAACTGACTTGTCAAACTTTGCCATGATTTTATTAATTTAATTGTATATTAATGTTTTATGAATCTTTTTACAAATAAGCATTATCCCATATTTGAGTGCAAAATTACACCTTTTTGCCCATACTGCAAAGGCTTTGAAGCACAAAAACGCGCGCTCTAAATCTTTTTTTGGTTAAAGAATTTTAAATAATGGCAACTCCGGATATTTTTGTAATTCAGAGGTGGCAATATTTGCCGATGTTTTTTTAACTTTGCACTCAGGAATTGAGGATGGCACAACTCTAAGGAGACAGATGGAGTAAAGGGGGCACTGGAGTTGAGCGCATGCGAAACTTAAATTATAAATATAATAAGGTATGACATTGGAGAAAGTAGTAAATCTCAGCGATACCTGCTCAATAGCAGGGCAGTATATGGCAGAATTGCGCAGTATGGACTATCAGCAGAACCGCGCTCTGTTTCGCAATAACATTGAACGTATAGGAATGCTGGAGGCTTTTGAGATAAGCAAGACATTGAATTATGAACCGCAATTTGTTGAGACACCGCTCGGTGTGGCGAATGTGAACGTGCATACCGACGAGATTGTGCTTGCCACGCTGTTTCGCGCCGGTCTGCCGATGCATCAGGGATTTCTCAAGGTGTTTGACCATGCCGACAACGCCTTTGTGTCGGCATACCGCAAATATAAGGACGACAGCAATACAGACGTTGACATCTTTGTGGAATATATCGCCACCCCGTCGCTTGAGGGCAAGACGCTGATTATTGCCGACCCCATGCTCGCCACCGGCGGAAGCATTGCCCTGGGCTATAAGGCTCTTTCAAAATATGGCACTCCCGCACGCATTCATGTGGCTTGTGTTGTGGCTACATGGGAAGGCATCGATGTGGTGAGGAAGGAGTTGCCGGACGGCATAACCACGATATGGTGCGGAGCCATTGACAATGAGCTTAACGCAAATAAATATATTGTTCCCGGTCTGGGCGATGCTGGTGATTTGTGTTTTGGAGGTAAGCTTTAGTCATTACCACGGCAATGGTCTTCAGCTTAAAATAGTTTAGGCTCATATACATCAAACCGCGGTAGCGGTTGTTGGTGCCCCATGAGTTTTTCATTATGAAATAACGCTCGCCAAACTGGTCGTGGGCAAGCCCCACGATGCACATGCAATGGTCGTCGGTGGTTTCATTGTTCTCAAACATTCGCTGGCGGCGCTCCTGAAGCTCGCCGGCATCAATCTTCTCGGGATACACAGCCACTCCGTCGGCAAAGGAGAAGCCGTCTTCTGACACGTCGCCCTCCCAGCACACCGCCCTTCCGTCCTGCACTGCCTTTATCACCATGCCGGTGAGTTCGTCAATGGGCAGGTTGTAATACTCGCTGTTGTCGAAGTTGTCGGGTATCTCCAGCGGGAATGTTCCGTAGAAGTGATGATGTGTAAGACTGGTGTAGCCGATGTATTCGTCGGGCGGACATACGCTGCGTGCAAACTCCTGCGGAGTGTACTCTGCTCCATACAGATGTACGTGCGGGGTGGGGGCGCCGAGGTGTTTGTCGAGGGTGTCTTCCACGTTCTTCTTGCATTTGTCGGCTCCGTCCTTTTTGAGTACAGCCTGCTGTGCCGCCATGCCTGCGCTTTCGGCAAGTGACGTGAAGTTCACGCGCTCGCCATGGCTGTATGCATCGTAGGGCGCGGCGCCGTATTCGCCGATAAGCCGCAGGGCTGTAAGCGCAGTGGCACGGAATGTGAGCGGTTTTCTGCCCTCCTGATTGTAGTATTTGTCTACCTGCTCCAATATGTAGTTGCGTGCAGGATAGAATGGCGATACACATATAGAGTCGCCCAGCGACAGGCGGTCGCCTTCAACAGTTGCGAGCATGGCGTAGATCCAGCATATTTGCTTTCGTCCCTGGTCGCGTATGGGAGTGTACTTGTTTATGTGGTCTGTGGTAAATATGTATTTGTCGAAATCGCTGCTGTGGTGGCGGCATGATGCCGTCACCAGCGTGAGCGCCACAATAATACCTATTCTTGAAATCATCGCCCCTGTATGTGTAAGCAGTTAATTTTGATTTTTGGCTGTTTTGACTCTTGACTATTTGATTCTTGAAGTCATCTTGCTGCGCACTCCCTTGTAGCCTTTGAGGAATGCCTTGGCGGAGCCGAAGCTTAGAAACATGTCGAGCCTCACGGGTATGTGGTTCTTGTCGTCGGTGATGTAGAAGCGTATCAGCTCCTTTTCCTCGCCGTCTTCCACCTCGGAGAACGACATCACGAGACATCTGAATTTTTCATTTGTGCCTTCCACCTTGAATGTCTCTTTGCCGAGATATTTAAGGTTGGAGTTTTTCAGGCTGCTGGCATCGCTGATGGGCAACGGTATCTTCTGCCCCTTTTTGAACTTTGAGGTGTCGAAGTTGCGGGCGCGGAGGAATATCGACATCATGTCGAACACGCAGTCCTTGTAGGATTTTGTTTGCCAGCGGTGCTTGCCGTCCTTGTTCACATAGTGCATCTTCAGGTTGCAGTTGCCGTTGGGGTATGTATACCACAGCTCGTCCACATAGTAGCGCTTGCCCTCAAGCGCTCCCTTGCGGAAGTACATCGGTGACAGGTCGCTTTTGTCGCAGTACGACAACAGGGTGTCGCGCATCACAAACACGTTGTCCAGCTTGTTGTTGCCGCGTGTTATGAGGCTTGTCCGATAAGCCGGCTTGCCGTTGTATCTCGATTCCACGGTGGACATTGATGCCGAGCCGACTTTCACCCACACGAATTTCCAGTTGAAGTAAAGGTCGTATGCTAAAAACTCGCCGCCCTTGAACGCCGTGTTGCTGATGCCGCACTGTGCCGCCACGGGCAGGAAGCTGAGAAGCCAGAAGGGTAAAATCAATAAAAATTTCCTCATATTGCCACTTGTTTTTGTTGTGTTATACATTATTATATATATTTATGGTGCATGTGTTGCCGCCTTATTGCATTGCTTGCCCCCGGTTGTATTTTATTCCGAGCTTTTTGGCTCTTTCCGCATTGCGGTTGCGCAGTTTCTGCTCCTTTTCGGGCTTTTGCTTGGTTATTGCCTGGGGCTTTTGCCTTGCGGCGCTGGTTGCCGTAAGATTCCATGCCAGTGAGAGATCCCATTTCTCCTTGCATTCTATCTTCTTGCTGTAATAGAACACTTCCTCGGGCTGCAGGTCCTGATAAAAATCGCCGGTGTCCCATTTGCCGTTGCCGTTGTTGTCAATGAATGCGCGGACATAGTATTCACCCGGTTTCAGATAGAAGAAGTCGGCAGTTCCGTCGGTCATCTTTGCCTCTTTGGTCACGGCGTCGCTGCTGTTGAGCAGCTGCACTATCACCGTTGCCGTGTCGGGAATGCTGCCGCTGATTTTCAGCTGCAGGGTGCTGAACTTGTCGTTCTCCTCCACCTTCAGTCCCTGTTTCACCGGCGAGCTTGCCTTGCCGTAGATGTCCACCACGGCAGCGCTGTCGATTTCCAGTGAATACTCACTTCCCTCCCGCCATTCCGCCAGCAGGGTGTAGCTCCGTGCCACGTCTTTTGCCGGCACAAGCTTCATCTTTGCGTTATACCACAATGAGTCGATTTTGGTGTATAGGTGTATTTTTGCCGTGTCGAGTGTTTCTATCGGTGTGGGCAGTGTAAGTGTCACGTTCCCGTCGGGAGCCATTGTTCCGCTTCCGGTAACAGCTATCTCCAACGGTTTTTCGTGCCACACCGAGTCGTATTCCTCGCCGCGCTTTTTCTTCTTCTCCATCTGCTTCTGCCATTTCTCCATTTCCTTCTGCTTGTCCTTCTGCCGTTTTTCATACGACACCTTGGGCAGCAGGCTTATGGTGTCGGTCTGGTTTACGAGCACTCCCGTGGAGTCGGTCATCATATAGCGTGCCTCCACGGTCAGCGTGTCGCGGTTTATGAGCATGGTGTCGCGCAGCCAGTAGTGTATGGTGTCCATCTTCTCGGTGTGCTCCACCACAAAGGCACTGTCGCTGTCGAAGTCCAGTCCGCGCAGCTCCGGCAGCCGGCTGTCGCCGTAGCTGAAGTAGAACGAGAACTTCTCCGGGTCCTTGCGCTCTGTCTTTATCAGATAGCGGTCGGTCTGCAGACATGTGAACGCCTTGAGCACAATGTCGTCGGGATAGTAGTGGATATACGGCACACGCATGATTGAGTCAATGTGCAGCGAATCGCGCCATACGGTGTCCTGGCGTATGTCGGGCTTGCCTACAGGCTCAAAGGTGTCGTGGCTGAAGGCTATCATCTCGCTCTTTTGCGAGTACATGAAGTTGCCGTCGGCATCCTGCAGGGCGCATGCACGGTATTTGCCCGGGGCTATGCCCTTTATCACAAAGTGTCCGCGGCTGTCGGTGCGCGATATTCGCATCAGCGGCTGCGTTGTGAACGCCGAGTCGGGGTCTTCTGCCCTGTACAGTCCCACCATTATACCTTTTACCGGCTCCAGGTTGGAGGCGTCGATCACGTTGCCCGACACCTCACAGGTGTCGATCTGCGCTCCGGTGGAGAAACTGTATGTGAAGTTTCCCATCGGGTTGCCCTCGTTGTTGTCGCTTATGGCATCGCCAAAGTCAATGGTGTAGGTGGTGTTGTCCTTCAGAGAGTCCTTCAGCTCCACCACAATCTTCTTGCCCTGTGCCTTTATCTCGGGCATTTCCAGTTGCGGGGGCGACACAATCACTCTGTTGGTGGCGTCTTCCAGCTTGATAAACTCGTCGAAGGTTATTGTAACCTTTTTTGACTTCACTCCTGCCTGGCGGTCGGCAGGGTCGCAGGCTATCACCTTGGGAGGGTCGTCGTCATACCATCCACCGTCGGGCTGCCCCATTCGTGCGCAGCCTGAAAGCAGGAGTAATAAAATGAAGAATGAAAAATGAAGAATGAAGAATTGCAAAATCGACAAAGTCAATTTTTCGTATCTCCACTCAAACTTCATGCACACATTTTGTACAGCCTTTAATTCTTCATTCTTATTACCTGTATTTTGCGCAGCCTTTAATTCTTCATTGACTTCGTCGAACTTACGTTTCTTCATTATTCATTCTTCATTTAAACCCATCAGTTCCTCAATATGTTGGCGTGAGTTGCTCAGTCGGGGCACCTTGTGCTGGCCGCCCAGTTTGCCCTTCGACTTCAGCCATTGTTCAAACAGCCCGTCCTTTGCCGTCACTATCTCAAGGTGCTGCAGGGTGATGTCCTTGTAACGCTTTGCCTCGTAATCGCTGTTTATCTCCTGCAGACGTGTGTCGAGCAGGTGCGCAAACTCGTTGATGTCCTGAGGCTTGCGGCTGAACTCAATCAGCCACTGGTGGCGGCACTTGGCTTTCTCGTCCATGAATATCGGGGCGGCAGTGTATTCTTTCACCTGTGCGCCGGTCTTCTGGCAGGCGTATTGCAGTCCTTTCTCGGCATTGTCCACGATAAGCTCCTCGCCGAAGGCATTGATGAAATGCTTGGTGCGTCCGGTTATCATAAACTTGTATGGATTCACGGATGTGAACTTCACCGTGTCGCCTATGATATATCTCCACAGTCCGCAGGCTGTGCTTATCACCATGGCATAGTTCTTGTCTTTCTCCACTCCCCACAGCGGCACCACGGTAGGGTTGTCATTGCCAAACTCATCCATGGGGATGAACTCGTAGAACACCCCGTAGTCGAGCATCAGCAGCATCGCCTTGTCGGCCGGGTCATTTTGCAGTCCGAAGAATCCCTCGCTGGCGTTGTAGGTTTCCATATAGTGCATGTTGGGCGAGGTGATGAGCTGCTCGTACTGTTTCCAGTATGGGGTCATTGCCACGCCGCCGTGGAAGAACATCTCAATGTTTGGCCAAACCTCCTCAAGGTGCTTCTTGCCCGAAATCTCCATCATGCGTGTCAGTACCGACAGCATCCACGACGGCACACCGCTGATGTTGGTCACGTTCTTGTTCATCGTCTCGCGGGCTATCAGCTCGCGCTTCTTCTCAAAATCACCTATCAGCGCTGTCTGCTTGCAGGGCACACGCACAAGGTTTGCCAATGGGTTGATGTTCTCAATAAGTATGGCGCTAAGGTCGCCCACCAGCGAGTCCTTAACGTTGTAGTTTGGAGCATGGCTGCCGCCGAGTATCAGGCTTCTGCCGTCGAACAGGCGGCTCTTGGGATTGTTCTGCAGATACATTGCCACGGCATCCTTGCCGCCCTGATAGTGCACTGTCTGCAAACCTTCCCTGCTCACGGGGATGAACTTGCTCTTGTCGTTGGTGGTGCCGCTCGACTTGGCATACCATCTCACCTTGCCACGCCACAGCACATTGCTTTCGCCGTGGCGCATGCGGTCGATGTCGCCCTTCAGGTCCTCGTATGTATTGAGCGGGGTGTTTCTCACAAAGTCATCATACCCCCTTGTGGCGGCAAAGCTGTGCCTGTTGCCGTATTCCGTATCCTTAGCGTCGGCAAGCAGCTTTTCCAGCACTGTGCGCTGCAGGTCTGCCCCGTTGCTTGTGTGTCGTCCCAACTGTCGCTGTCGCGGCACAAATACATTGCGTACTAATCCAGTTAAACTCATTTCTGCAATTTTTATCTGCAAAGGTACGAATAAGCGAGTGCAGAACAAAATAAAAGAAACATTTTTATGTTTTTTTATGTTTGTGCTCTTTATCTAAGTATTATATTCAAATTAAAGTGGGTGAAATTTATAGTTTTTGCCCGTTTTGTTTTGCTGTATCATATTTTTTGCTTAATTTTGCAGCAAATTTAATATGGACATGCCTATGATATAAAACGAAATTAAAGACATTTAGATAAAGAAGCGTTAGCTTATATTCTTGCTATCTGAAAATTGGGGAATTTGACGAAGCATACAAGAGTAAAAGTTAGTGCTCACGCCTATGGCGTGGGCTTTTACTCGTATATGTATGCATAGGTTATCCCCAATACCGACAGATAGCGTAGACGAAGTGATAGTCCACGTTTTTTTATTGTCTCAATTCCGCTCAAGGACTAACAGCGAATTTTAAAGAATGTAGCGCATCTGCTGCAGAAAACAACAATAACAAATTTACATAAAAGAGATTATTAAAATTATATTCCAAGCTCGTACTGTTAATAGTGGCTTTAACTTTCAGTACGACCGCTTTAGCGTATGATGAATGGGCGGTTGATATAGACCATTTGACTTATGGTCTTGACAAGACAAACAAAACTGCAACTGTATCTAAAAGAGAAAGCTATACATATACAGAAATTAATATTCCTTCCAAAATAAAAATAGGTAGCACGACATACACGGTTACGGCAATTGCCGACCGTGCGTTTGACACCACGAAAGAGGGTAGCGACTTCTCACCAATCACCTCGGTTACAATTCCCGCTACCATTGAGACAATTGGAGAGAAAGCTTTTAAGAATTGCAGCGGTCTGACCTCAATAAAAATTCCCGCATCCGTTAAGTCTATTGGGAAAGATGCATTTTACAAAACCGATGATGCATCATCAAACTTAACAACTGTAGAATTTGAAGAAGGCTCAGTACTTGAAACAATCGGTGAATACGCTTTTTATGGTTGCTATAAACTTAAAGGAGTCAAAATTCCCGCATCTGTTAAATCCATTGGGAAATTTGCGTTCTCAGCATGGGGAAAGGCACTGGGAGAAGCCAATGAGTCATCAAGCCTGACAACAGTGGAATTTGAAGAAAACTCACAGCTTGAAACTATCGGGAACGCTGCTTTTCAGGATTGCCAAAAACTGACGAGGATAGTCATTCCCGAAGGTGTCAAGAATATTGGCAGTAGTGCTTTTCTTCGTTGCTCCGCGCTCGAATATGCTGAAATTCCCAGTACCGTCACAGACGTAGGACATTCGGCATTTAGAGGTTGCACAAATGTAAAGGTTGTCAGTAAGATAAGTGCATATAAATATGATAACAATGGGACGGGTTGGAAAGTATTTGGAAACAGTCAAAATGCTAAAATCTATGTTCCGTCAAGTTTGAAATCAGGATATGAAAGCAGAAAAAGCGATTTGGGAGTAACGAGTGAACAGATTGTAGCGTTGGACGAAATCAATGTGACTGTTTCCAAAGGTGGCTATGCAACGTTGTGTTACGAATATCCATTGGATTTCAAAGGCTCTAGATTAAAGGCTTATGTGGTGGACATCAATAGTAGTGCAAAGGATTATGTGGTGCTGTCTGAGGTGACAAATAAGAACATCAAAAAGGAAACTGCGCTTATACTCCGAGGTGAGCCAAGTAAGACATATACAATATTCAAAGCCGTTGACGAAGGAGTGGAAGCAGGAAATGAATATTTGTTTGGCACAGTTGAAGCCGCCGGAGTGGTGTTCACGGATATACAAAACAAAGATGAATATAAAAACAGCACCCTCTATATTCTTGCTGAACCTAATGATAATGTAGGATTCTATAAGCCAAAACCAGCAGCGGATGGCGGTACAAACACCATTCTCAATCAATACAGGGCTTGTCTGCTGTGGCCTAATGAGCTGCCTAAATCAGAAAATTTACCAAGCACTGCTCCTAAAAATGCTATCAACATCGTTGTCGACAACGGCGGTACAACAGAAATAGAACATATTTACAATGGCGCCGATAACAACATCCACAATGGTAATCGCACAGTGTATAACCTCAACGGTCAGCGTGTGGGAAATCCCGGTAAGGGTCTTTACATCGTGAACGGAAAGAAAATTGTAATCAAATAAAATAGAATGAATTATGAAAAAGAAATATATTAAACCGACAATAACCGTGTATGAAATGGAGCCAATTGTAATTCTGGCAGGTTCTGGTCCTGAGGCTCCTGAAAACGCATTGCTGATTCATAGCGAAAGCGACCTTTTCATCGATGATGAAGAGATTTAGAGAATTTAATAAGAGATGCTGTACCATATATTTATGACACAGCATCTCTTATTTTTTTACTACTCTTCGCCGATTGATTTCTGCCAACAGATATTTCATTCCAGTATTGGTGTGCTTCGGTGAAGTCGATGGTATCTGTGATAAAAATCGCAGCCCACCAAATTTTTTCTCTGGAAAATGTGAAATAACCATACACCCATACACCTTTTGAGGGTAAATTATTGAAATACAGTAAAATATACGGGTGTATGCTTCCATTTAACCATTCATCAACCATACACACCATACACCGATGTAATCACTGCGATGCTTACACATAAAGGGTGTATGGTGTGTATGGTTGGTGTATGGTTGAACCTCAACCATACACCGCTTAATTCCCGAAATATTAGCTTGTTATGCGCAAAAGGTGTATGGGTGTATGGTTATATGCGAAATATTTTTCTAAACGATGAGAACAGAATTGTGAACGATATGTTTAGAGTTGCGAATCAATCGTTTTGAACCGCCAATCAACGATTTAGAGTAGTGAATCGCCGATTTAGAACCGCCAATCAACGATTGGGAAATCTATTTCCTGGTGACGGTTTGGCGGTTTTCAAGAGTGCAGGAAAGAATCTTCTCAACAGTATATTCTGAAAATTGCGAAATACATCAATATATCTGCAAAGGATTAAAATACCTACAATCCGTTAAGTGAAAAGTCCACAATCTGTTAAGTGAAAAGTCTACAATTTGTTAAATGAAAAGTCGATAATCTGTTAAGTGAAAAGCCGATAATTTGTTAAGTGTATGCTTAAAATAGGTTAAAATACGATGCGTTTTGAGTGAATTTGTCAATATGATTTGTAAAGCTCAATAAAAATATGTACCTTTGCCGTAGAAATGGATATATAAGATAATCAATAAGTTATGGCAACGAAAAAATACAGGTCACGTATAGCGGACAAGATGTTGGAGCGACGTCTCATGGGTGTTGGCGCGGTGTTGATACAAGGTCCCAAATGGTGCGGCAAAACAACCACCGCAGAACAGCATTCAAGGAGTGTGATTTATATGGATAATCCAGACACTTTGCAGCAGAATTTTGAGCTGGCAAATATTTCGCCCAAGAAGCTGCTTGACGGAGCCACTCCGCGATTGATTGACGAGTGGCAGCTGGCACCGCAACTGTGGGACGCCGCACGCTTCGAGGTTGACCACCGTGGCGATATGGGGCAGTTTATCTTCACCGGCTCGGCAGTGCCTGCCGATCTCAGCAAGGTGCATCATACCGGTACGGGGCGCTTTGCGTGGCTCACTATGCGGACGATGAGTCTTTTTGAGTCTGGCGACTCCAACGGCGGTGTGAGTCTCGGCCAACTTTTCGATGCCGATACTGAGGTGTTTTCTGAAAACACTCTCGGTATCGACCAGTTGGCATGGCTGATATGCCGTGGCGGTTGGCCGCAGTCTACTACCGTGAGCAAAAGCGTGGCACTTGACATGGCATACAGATATTATGAGGCGGTGGTTAATTCGGATGTGTCGAGGGTTGACGATGTGAGGCGCAACCCGGAGCGTACCAAGCGTATTCTCCGCTCGCTTGCGCGTCATCAGGGCACTCAGGTGACGGTGGAAACAATTTGCGCCGATATCGAGAAAAATGACGCTGCTGCCGCCACCCGTCAGACCATCACCTCTTATATTGAGGCTCTCAAAAAGATATTCGTGCTGGAGGACTCTGTGGCATGGAATCCCAACCTGCGCAGCAAAACTGCCATACGCACCTCCGACACCCGCTATTTTGCCGACCCCTCGATAGGCGTGGCGGCATTGGGAATAGGTCCCAAGGATCTTGTCAATGACCTCAACACCATGGGGCTGTTCTTCGAGTCGATGTGCGTGAGGGACTTGCGGGTCTATGCCGATGTGCTTGACGGCATGGTGTATCATTACCGCGACGGCTCCGGACTGGAGTGCGATGCCGTGGTGCATCTGCGCAACGGCAGCTACGGTCTGGTGGAGATAAAGCTTGGCGGTGACAATAACATAGAGCAGGGAGCCAGGACACTAAAGGCACTTGCGGCAAAAATCGACACCGACAGAATGAAGGCTCCGTCATTCCTTATGGTGCTTACGGGCACGGCAAGATATGCCATGCGCCGTCAGGACGGTGTGCTGGTGGTGCCGGTGGGGTGTTTAAAAGATTGAAAAAACATGAAGATGCGTCAAGACATTTGTTTTTGGCGCATCTTCATAAAATTGAAATTGTATCTTTAAAGCTGTTATCGGCAGACAATCTCGCAGTTGGCAGGCTGCTTAATGTTCTCGTCGATGGTGATACTGCCAATGCTGTCGGCGACAATGCGCCCCGAAGTGGGATTCTTGATATTCGTGATGGCGCCACGTATGTCGGCATTTAATGTACTGTATTCGAAAGCACGGTCGCAGTCGGCACCAAAGGTGCAGTTCTCAAGCACGAGGTCGTGGGCATAGCATAGAGGCTGCTCGCCGGTGATGTGACAATTAACAAGACGCAGATTACGGCTGTGCCATCCCAAATACTCACCGTTGAGCTCACTGTCGTAAACCGTGACATTCTCCACTTCCCAGAAAGCATCCTTCGTTGTGATTTTAGCATTGCGCAACTCTACGTTCCTGACATACTGGAACACATATTTAGAATCACTCACCAGTCCGTCAATCTTGATGTTCTCGCTGAACATAAACGGATAAGTGCCGCCATGAAGCTCAAGATTCCTCGCACTAATCCCGTTACAGCGCCAGAACACCTCGTCGGCATCAGTCATCACCACATCCTCAAGATTGAGGGCGGCCATCTCACGGAACATCTTAGGCGCAACAATCTTCGTGCGTTTCATCACAAGATTGTCACTATACCACAAAGCCGACCGTCCGCCCACATCGAAGAAGCAATCCTCAATCTTAAACCTGTGAACATGCCAAAACGGGTAGTTACCCTCAAACACACAGTTCACAGCCTCAATGTCGGAACATTCTTTTATGGCACTCTCACCCTCGGTTATCCTCACATTCTCCAATCTCAAATCATGGCTTCCGAACAACGGGCGCTCACCACCGAATACCTCATTCTTTATTGTCTTCATAAATCATTCTTTTCTTAATCCGGGTGCAAAGGTAGCAATATTTTCTCAAACATCTTATACCTGAAGGCAATATTTAATTACCATTTTTACTTACATGGTTGGGAGGAGTTAATCAATTTCCGTTGAAAAACAGATAAAGAGCCACCATAACCACACTTAGCAATACCCAGCCTACAACCACGCTGCGCCCCGGACGTGAGTCAATCTTAGTGATTAGCGATGTCTCGCGCTCACTCTTATCGAACAGGCTGACCACAACCATTGACACTATCAATACACAGAAAATATAGAATGACAGCATCATGAAATGTACCGCCTCGGTGGCTCCGGGTATAACCCACAGATACAACACACCACTGCCAATGCTGAAAATGGTTCCGAATGTAAGAGCCACATTGGCGGCAAGAGTGGTACACCGTTTCCAGAACACACCCATGACAAACACGGCAGCCATAGGCGGAGCAATAAACGAGAGCACGCTCTGGAACACGTTGAACAGATCCATGCCCTTGATATTATCAACGGCAACGGTGATGACTATACTCACCAACGCCCCCACAACAGTCACGATATGACCTGTACGGCGTATTTCATTTTGTCCGGCATTCGGAGCGATATTCTTGACATAAATGTCCATGGTAAACACCGTGCTCAGCGCATTGAGGGCACTGCCGATAGTCGACACGAGCGCGGCAGTGAGCACTGCCATCACCAGTCCCACCATGCCCATGGGGAACAGCGCTGACACAAGAGTCATGTAGGCATTGTCTGCCTCGATTGTGACACTGCCGAAAAATCCCTGCCGCCAAAGTGCAAAACACACAATACCCGGCAGTATGTATATAGCCACATCGAGAATTTTCAGCCATCCGGTGAAGTTTGCACCGCGCTGTCCTTCGTCAAGATTCTTTGCTGCAAGAACTGGCTGAACCATTGACTGGTCGGTACACCAGAACCACAAACCACTGATGGGATAGCCAAGAAGTATGGGCAGCCACGGGAATGCCGGATCATCATTGGGCTGGAAAAGATTCCAATAACCCGAAGGCACAACATCGGGATTGGCAAGCACGGATACACCTCCGAAAAACGAGTCGCCGCCAAGGCGATATATACCGACAACGGTGAGCAATGCCGACACAACTATGAGCAGCACCATCTGGTAGACATTGGTATAAGCCACCGCCTTCAGCCCTCCAAGTATGGTGAAGAATGCCGATATGGCAAGCAGAATGAACGCCGACATCCACATTGGCACTCCAAACACCTGACGGATAAGCACTCCTCCCGCAAAGAGCGTGAGCGCAAGCCACGATATGAGCACAGTCACGATGGTGTACCACGCCAGAATGTTGCGTGTACTCTGTCCGAAACGCAAGCCCATAAACTCCGGCAGGGTGCTGATACCACTCCCGAGATAGCGCGGCGCAAAAACAAACGCCAGCATTGCTATAAAAATAAAGGCATACCAGGCATAGTTGCCCGACACAATACCTGTGGCAAATCCAGCACTTGCCGACGCTATGAGCATTGACGGTCCCACGTTGGTGCCCCACATTGAGAATCCGATATGATACCAGCGCAACGACCGCTCTGCCAAAAACATATTACCGTCTTTTTTTGCCTTACTTCCTGCCCACATTCCAATGATGAGCAGAACCACAAAATACATCACGAGAATACCCCAGTCGAGGGCTTCCATTGTTATTTTCTGCATAGTTTTTAAGTTTTTAGTTTGTTAGTTTCTTCATTTCCTTACCTCCATCAGCCTCTTTGCCAGTGCCACCGCACTATTGGCATTGTCGCTATAACCGTCGGCACCAATTTCCTCGGCAAAGCTCTGGCTCACGGGCGCACCGCCAACCATCACTTTTACCCTTTTTCTTATACCGTCAACCTCCATGGCGTCAATAACGTCCTTCATATAAGTCATTGTGGTGGTGAGCAGGGCACTCATGCACAGTATGTCGGCATTTGTTTCCTTGAGAGTTTCAATAAACTTCTCAGCCGGCACATCCATACCTATGTTTATCACCTCAAAGCCCGAGCCTTCGAGCATCGATGCCACAAGGTTCTTGCCTATGTCGTGCAGGTCACCCTTCACCGTACCGACAACCACCTTTCCTGCCGAGACCGACTTGTCACCGGTCATCATCGGTTTGAGCAGAGCCAGTCCTGCCTTCATGGCACGTCCTGCCATGAGCAGCTGCGGCACAAAAGCCCTACCCTCTTCAAAGCGTTTTCCCACCTCGCCCATCGCGCTTATCATCTGTCCGTTGATAATCTCGGAAGGCGACATGCCGGCATTCACGCATTTCTCGGTAGCAGCGGCACAGTCGTCCTGTCTGCCTGCTATGATAGCATCAAACACCTTCTCGGCATCTGTCCTTTCCTTGGCTGCCCTCACTGAACTGCATGCCGGACAGTCGCAGTTGGCTCCATGGTTCATGGCGGCAGGCTGCGTCAACCGTTTTGTCAAAGGCGATACATCAGTATTCTTTCTTGCCTGCTCCGCAAAAACTTTCTCCACCTTTTCTATTATAGCGTACACGGCGGCATCGGCATCCATTGCATTGATATCTGTTTGGGCTCTCCTTGGCATTATCTCGCCATTACGCTCAGCCTGCTTGCATTGCTCCACTATTTCCAGAGCCTGCTCCACCTCATCCTCATTATGGAAGTCCATCTCCAGATGCACTCCGTTGCAACCGATGTTCTCAAGCAACGGACGCAGCTCGTCTATCGTCACCCAACAAGCCATGATGCTCTTTCCGCCATCGAGAATCTTGCGGTAGAGGTCATACCACTTTGGAGAACCGCCTTGCGGCTCACCCACTCCTGGCGTCCACTGTATTGCATTCAGCTTCTCTATCTCCAGCAGTGCCGGCAGATGGTGGGTGGCGCCCACTCCGTCGAGATGATACAATGTATAGTCAATCTTCTCTGTCTGTTCTCTGATAAACGGCTGCACAAAACGACGATAATCGTCAACGCTTATCATTGTCGAGATGTCGCACTGCAGCTTTGACATCCTGCCCGGAGCCCATGCCGAGAAATAGCAGAACGCCATCTCATCACCCTCACGGATAATATCGTAAAGCTCATCGAACACCTTAAAGTACACATTGTTTATCCACTGCATCTGGCGTTCAAGCACCTCAGGCTGCATCACTGTGTCCATAAGCACCTTGTCGGTGCCTTTTATCGCCGCAAGAATATCCATGCCCTCCATCAAGTCGGGCATACCCACATAATAGTGTCCCTGTGCCTTCTCCTTGCAAGCCTTCAACAGCTGTTTGTGCAACAGATAGTTGGGATGATTTTCGTCAAAATGCAGTTCATCGGTGTAATGAGGGTCGGGATGAATCCAGATAGTGTCCTCACCCCCCTCAAACACTCCTCCGAGTATAGCAGCCAATGAGCCTGGTCCCAACTGCGTGTTTGCCACTGGCAGCATGTCGGCCTTCAGACTGCTGTGAGCCACATACCAGTCAAGATACTGCGCACGCCACTGTGGGTCGAACCACTTTTGATTCAAGTCCTTCGGTGCCTCTGGCATAGCCACATCGGCATGCGGACGCACCCCGTTCTGGAAATGCTCCCACATGTTCACTACCACGCCCTCGTGGTTCCACCAGTCGATATAATGTTTCTTTGTCTCCTCAAGATTCTCTTTCCAAGTATTCATCATAGTACATCAGAATTTTATTCCTGTAAAACTGCCGTCTATCTTTATCTCCACGCTCTTTGCCAAATCCATCTGGTCGGTGCAGTCCACCTGCTCAGGATATACAGGTATCACTGCTCCCTCGCGCACATACACAGGCATGTCGTCAAGCGCCACCTCAAGATTCTTAATCCACCTGCCGCCCTCTGTCTTCTCACCTGTGAAGAGATTGCGCCACGTACCCTCAGGCAGATACACGTCGCGGCGGTTGTCGCTGTTCATCACAGGAGCCACGAGCATGTCATCACCGAAGTAGTACTCATCGTCAATGTGCCAGCACATCTTGTCGTCAGGATGATGAAACACCAGAGCCTGCAGCACCGTTGAGCCCGATGTTGTGGCTTTCATACTCTCCCTATATATATAAGGTATAAGCATATAGCGCAGATTCCACCAACGTTTCACTATCGGTGCGATTGCCGGATAGTGCCACGGCTCGCGCTTGTTGGTGCCGTGATAGCGGATGTGTGAAGAGAACACGCCGAACTGCGTCCAGCGCACATACACATCATCGTCCACCACTGAGTTCATGAAGTTTGGCAGAGTATGGAATCCCGGCACGTCATGGCTCCAGAACGCAAACCCTGACAGTCCGAAGTGCAGTCCTCCCTTCAATGAGCCTGCCATACCGTCCCACGATGAGCAGCTGTCACCACCCCAATGCAATGGGTAGCGCTGGCATCCTGCCCATGCGGCGCGTGCCCACACAATGCCGTCGCCTGTCACATCCTTGGTTATCTCATAGGCCGCCTTCTGGTATAGCAGCGCATACAGGTTGTTGAGCAGCTCGGCAGGCATGTTCTTGTATTTTGCGTCCATGTGTATGTTCTCGCCGAAGTCGGTCTTTATGCACACCACTCCCATGTCGAGCAACCGTTTCAGCAATCCCTTATACCACTCAGTCGCCTTGTCGTATGTAAAGTCTATCGTTCCGGCATAGTCGAGAGCGGAGAAGTTTGAGCCCTCGCTCTCCTGCTTCTTGGTGAGCGGTCCTATATAGTCGTTGGCTCTTGCCTCATCAATCTGCTCCGCATCCTCCGCCACATACGGCAACTGCCACAGCGACACTCTGTAGCCGTTGTCCTTCAGGCGGTGTATAAACGCCTTTGGGTCGGGGAAACGCTCCTCGTTGAACTTCCACTCACACAGCCAGTCGGTCTTGAACCATCCCGTGTCGAGATGTATCACGTCGCAAGGATAGTGATCACGGCGCATACGGTCGCATATCTCGTTCACCTCATCGGCACTGAAATATGTCATGCGGCTCATCCACACACCGAAGCTCCACAGCGGCGGCATTGAAGGATAGCCTGTAAGGTCACGGTATCCGCGCACAATCTCCTCCATCGTGTCACCTCCTATGAGGAACACATCGAGCAGCGCCTGTTGCGAGAGGAACTCCACCGACCTTGTGCTGTAGCCCGCCAGCGACAGTTTGCCGTGGGCACAGGTATGGTAGAACGCTCCATACATGCGGCTCGACACATAGAATGGTATATTCTTGTATGTACGGCGGTTGTTTACTCCCTGTCCGTCCTGATTCTTCAGATATAGGGTCTGTCCGCTGAGGTCCATCTTCCAAAACCTCTCACCCGTGCCGGCAAAACACTCATCCGCCTTTGCCTCAAACGACATTGTGGCGCGGTCCTTCTTTCCTTCGGTCTTACAGAAGGCTATGGGCAGGGCATCATAGCGCGGCGGCGAGAAATGGTCGTAGGCTGCAAGCCTTATCTCGCGTTTCCCGTCGGGAAACATCCTCAGGTCGATTGTCTCCTGCGGGTCGGGCTGCAATGAGCTCCAGCGGTCGAGCTTAGGTTCCCGCATGTTCAGTATGGCGCGCGTCACTCCGTCGGCAGTGCTTATCACCCATTGTCCGTCCTCCTCCCTAAAGCTCAGCGGCATCACATTAACTCTCTCGCTCATTTGCAGCATCTCCGATGTGGGCAGTTCCTCAGGAGCCTTGCCGTCGAAAGCCATAAACAGGCGCAAGGTCTTTGTGGTGTATTGGCGCAACACCAGTGTGTAAGTTTCCCTGGCAGCACTTTCATCGGCAGCCATATCGTTTGAGAGCATCTGCTTTTGGAAAGGCACGTCAATGCAAACGTCTCCTCCGCGCTCATACACGGCAACAGGCTTGCACGCCTTCCATAATGATTCGTTTTTAGACAGTTCGGCATCAAAGTCCATGAAGTCGAACAGATGGTAGTTTGTCAGTGTCATAGTTTTTATTTGTTTTAATGGTGCAAATTTACAAAAAAAAAACATATCGGCAAAACTATGGCCAAAAATTATGCAAGTTTGGACAGAAATCAACGTTTTTTCGCTGTATGTTGCAAAGAGTAAAAAACAACGTTTTTAAGTGTTTGAAATACACCATATCGCTATGGTTTTAACAAAACAGTGTTATTCCTGCAAAAATAGTACTCGCTTTTGCAAAAATAGTATCATAAAGTATTAAAAATATATCGTAATTTTGCAGAAAATAACATAAAAACTACAAATAGACTATAAAAATATATGAAATATTGCACAAAATTCACGTATTTTGCAGTACGGAATTGTATGAAACTTACTAAATGTTTAATTTATAAAAACTTCACAGTATGAATCAAAAAATTACAAAGACTGCACTGCTGTTTGGTGTCTGTTCCATGTTGGGCGGATACAACAGTTTTGCCGCCGCATCAGGTTCACCTGATGCCGTTGCATCTGTGCAGCAAGCCAAAAAGAAGATTACCGGTGTTGTTAACGATGCGATGGGGCCAGTCATCGGTGCCAGCATCATGGAGAAGGGCACGTCTAACGGCTGTGTCACTGACCTTGACGGTAATTTCTCGTTGAGCGTAAGCCCGGGCGCTACGCTCGTAATCTCCTACATCGGCTACATCACCCAGGAGATTAAGGTGGGGGGGCAATCACAGCTTTCCATTAATCTTAAGGAAGACTCCCAAAGTCTTGATGAAGTGGTTGTTATCGGTTACGGTACGATGAAGAAAAAACTCGTAACAGGTGCAACGACTCAGTTGAAGGGTGATGACATCCAGAAGCTCAACACCACCAACCCGCTTGCTGCCATGCAGGGACAGACTCCCGGTGTGAACATCGTTTCCACCTCTGGTCAGCCTGGTGCTGCGATGAGCGTGACTATCCGCGGTCTTGGTACTGTGGGCAACTCACAGCCTCTATACCTTATCGACGGTATAGGCGGCGACATCACAACTCTTAACCCTGCCGACATTGAGCGTATCGACGTGCTAAAGGACGCAGCCTCGGCAGCTATCTACGGTGCGCAGGCTGCCAACGGTGTTGTACTCATTACAACCAAGAGCGGTAAGGAAGGCTCGGGCAAGATAACCTACGACGGATATGTGGGCTGGCAGACCGTGGGCCGCAAGTTTGACATGCTCAACGCCCAGGAGTATATGGCCATCATGGATGAAGCTTGCCTCAACTCGGGAATGTCGCCTTTTGATTGGGCATCGCTCAACTTCATCCACGATGCCAACGGAAACATTTATGACACCGACTGGATTGACCAGGCCATCAAGGACGGTGCGCTCACGACAAGCCACAGCCTTGCATTTACGGGTGGCTCGAAAACATCCACATACGCTATCTCTGGAGGTTACACCGGTCAGGAGGGTGTGATTGGAGGCTCTGACGTTTCAGACTATAAGCGTTACAATTTCCGTGCCAATTCAGAACATAAGCTCTACAACGGACTGGTAACTATCGGCGAGCGTGTAAGCTTTGTCTGGAAAGAATCTCACGGTATGGGTACAGGAAACATTTGGAACAATAACCTGCGCGGAGCTTTCTCAACATCACCGATTATCCCTGTATATGATGAAAACGGTGACTATAGCAGCACGGTTGATTCCGACTGGAACCGCAACGACGGTAACCCATACGGAAACATGATGGTGAATCGTTTTAATAAGACAAAGAACGGTACTCTTGATGCAAATGCGTATATGCAGATTGAGCCTATTAAAAATCTGCGGCTCAAAACAGTGTTTGGTATCAGCTACGGTACATCCGACTATCGCAGTTATACACCTGTATACAAATTTACACCACAGAGTGGTAATAGTGTCAGCAAGGTGAACCAGAGCAACGGTCATGGTCTCTCAATGGTGTGGACCAACACACTGTCATACGACTTCACCCTGAAGGGCGGACATGACATCAGTGCGCTCATAGGTTCTGAATGGTCAAGCTACAATGGCGGCAGTTCAGGCGGCAATAATGACAGTCTTATTCCCGGATTCAACGATTGGGATCATGCTTATCTAAACAATACCAATGGTACAGACAACAAACATGTTAACGGAGCTCCATACGACGAGACACGCGGAATGTCACTGTTCGCACGACTCGGGTGGGCATGGAAAGACCGTTATATGCTCAATGCTACAATGCGTGCTGATGCCTCTTCAAAGTTTGCCGCAGGACACCGTTGGGGATATTTCCCATCTGTATCTGCAGGATGGACAATCTCGGAGGAAAGTTTCATGAAATCCACAAAGTCGTGGCTTGACTTTCTGAAGCTCCGTGTCAGCTGGGGACAGGTGGGTAATTCCAATATCAACTGCTACCAGTATCTTGCTCCAGTATTAACATCGAATACCAACTACAATTTCGGTACAGAAGGTGGTCAGACCGGATGGTCAACAGGCTCATATCCAAGTCGTCTGGCAAACGAGAATGTTAAGTGGGAGACATCAGAGCAGGTGAATGTGGGTATCGATGCACGTTTCATCAACAGCCGTCTTGCCCTTACCGCCGACTGGTATATCAAGAACACTAAGGACTGGCTGGTACCGGCACCAGTGCTTGCTACGGCAGGTGCGGACGGTCCGGTAATCAACGGCGGTGACGTGAAAAACACCGGTGTTGAGGTTGGTTTGTCATGGAACGACAATATTGGTAAGGATTTCACTTACAGCGTTGGGGCCAACTTCGCCTACAACCATAATGAGGTGGGAAACATTCCTACCTTAGACGGTATCATTCACGGTGCAACAAACCAGATTTACTCAAATGCCGAGGAGTTCTACCGTGCAGAGAACGGTCATGCCATCGGTTATTTCTGGGGCTATAAGACAGCAGGAATATTCCAGAACCAAAAGGAAATAAATGATTGGATTGCAGCCGGCAATGGTATTATGCAGCAAAACATTCAGCCCGGTGACGTTAAGTTTATGGACATCGACCACAATGGAACAATCAATGCCGATGATAAGGTTGATCTTGGCAATGGTCTGCCAAAGTACACTTTCGGCTTCAACTTCACCATTGGCTATAAGGGCTTCGACCTGAGCATGAATGCAACAGGAGCTGCAGGCTTCAAGATAGCACAGAGCTATCGTGACCCGAACTCATCGCAGGGCAACTATAGCCGTAAGATTCTTAACCGCTGGACCGGCGAGGGAACAAGCAACTTTATTCCACGTGTAACATTCAATGATGCAGGTAACTGGATATTCTCAGACCTTTATCTGCAGGATGGTGACTACATACGTTTGCAGAACCTTACTTTGGGTTATGACTTCAAATGCCTCATCTCATGGAAGGGAATATCTAAACTGCGCCTTTATGTGCAGGCTCAGAATCTGCTGACTCTGACCAAGTATGACGGAATGGATCCCGAAATCGGCTCATATAACGGTACCAACGGCAACAGCAGCGACTCTTGGGTGTCGGGAGTGGATATGGGATACTATCCTCATCCACGTACTTTCCTCGTAGGTGTAAATATTGGTTTTTAATTAAAAAGCATAGAAAATAATGAAAACAAAACATATATTATTTGCAGGTACAATGATGTTGTCGGCAGCGGTGCTCAGTTCGTGCTCTTTGGACACCGAGTCGAAGACCGCCTTGAACGACGAGACCGCCTATCGCAATCAGGAAGCCGCCGAAATGGCGCTTGTTGGCTGCTACGACGGCTGGCAGCGTACTATAAGCAGCGCAAGTGTCGGTATATATATGATGGCTGAGTTTGCATCAGATCAGGCTCATGGAGGTCTTGGATTGGCGGACGCAAAAAACAACAACGCCATCGACCAATTCGATCTTTCAGTAGCACCATCGTACACAGACCTGTTCAACGATGACTGGAAAAACTATTATAATGCCATTTTCCGTTGCAACAAAGTGATTATGAATGAGGATGTTACCGCCTGGGACTCAGAGGCGGGCAAATATCTTGTGCTTGGTCAGGCGCGTGCATTGCGTGCCATTCTGTATTTCGACCTTGTACGTATGTTCGGTGATGTGCCTTTGCTTGAAGGTCCTTCAAACGATAATCTTCCCCGTACAGACGCTACTGAGGTATATAAACTTATATTCAACGACTTGAAGTATGCTGCGGCAAATATTCCTGCCAATGCCTTTCCTTTGGACAACCGCTCAAGCAACGACGGACGCATAACCAAGTATGCCGCTGAGGCTCTTCTCGCACGCGTGTACCTTTATTATACAGGCTACTATGGAACAGAAAACGAGGCATGCACCAAGCAGGAAGCCATTGATGCTCTTAATGATGTTATCAATAATGGCGGTTATGAGCTGGAGACAAACTATGCCGACCTGTGGATGCCGTCGTCGACTACCGATGCTTCAAATGGTAATGATTACACATGGAATACCACATACAAAGGCAAGTATTACACAAGCTCAAATGGTGGAAAGTGGGAGAGTGATATATCAAAGGAGGTGATTCTCAATCTGAAGTTTGGTGTTACTTCCGACTATAACGGCAATGCCGACGGCAATGTGTTCCAGGTTTATCTCGGTCCGCGCAACAGATGCGCCACAAGCATGCTGATAGCATCTGGCTGGGGAGCATGCTCTGTGACAAAGGCTTTTGTCGACCAATATAAGGACGACCCGCGTTTCAGCACTTGTGCATGGGGCTGTGATGAGGCAGGCTTTGCTGCCGATGTCAACGACACCTACGAATACACAGGCTATTACACACGCAAATATGCTCCCCTGTGCTTCTCTGACGGAACACGCCAGGAGGTTGGCCTCAAACTTGGTGAGCAGCACATGAACCTCTCTTACTATCAGGACTGGACCATCATGCGCTATGCCGATGTGCTGCTTATGCACTCTGAGCTTACCGGCACAAACACCGGACTCAATCAGGTTCACCAGCGTTCATGTCCGGGTGAGTCGCTGTCTTACAGCATCGACAACATCCGCAAGGAGCGTGCCATCGAGTTTGCCTTTGAGGGAATCCATTATTGGGACCTCATGCGCTATGAGAAGGATGGAGCTTACGCAGGCCGTGCCATTGCAGCAGCTCAGAACGGTGCAAAGGTGATGAACGGCGGTGTGGAGACAACTACAAAGTTCAATGTCGACAACTTCAATGCCAAGAAGGGTCTGATGCAGATACCAAACACACAGATAACTCTGTCGGGCGGTGTTCTGAAACAGAATGCCGGATGGTGACAGTTCATTGAAGTTAGGAAATAAAGGAATAAAAAAGATAAAAAGACTAAAAGTTCATTTCTTATGAAACTGAAAAAGATATATTCATTGATGGCAGGCGCAGCCATGATGCTGGCAGCCTGTTCACCTGATGACTACGGATTTGGCGGAGCTCAATATTCGAGCGAGGACCTGAAATGTCCTGATGCCTATACCGTGACCATCCAAGGCAATTATGTTACTCTTGAGTCGAAGCTCAAGGGATGCACGCCGCTGTGGATTACTCCAAACGGCCGTTCGCAGGAACAGAAATTAACCATCGGCCTGCCTTTTGCCGGCGATTACGAGGTGTCTCTCGGTGCGGAGACAAGAGCCGGCACAGTGTATGGAGAGCCATATAAGTTCAATCTTCCCGAGAACGACTTTGCACAGCTTGAGGCACAGATTTGGGAAGACCTTGCAGGAGGTGTGGGCAAGACAAAGAGATGGGTGCCGTGCAATGGCAACTACGGTATTGGCCGATGCACAGGTCCTGTGATGTACATGAGTCCCGACGATGTAAAAAATGACGGCTCTGCATCTACAGACCTTATGTTTGGCAGCGCCAACTGGGCACCAAACTGGGATCCTGGTTTCCAGTCGTGGCTTATACCTGCCGACGACCCATACATGAGCTCATACATGGAGTTCGGTCTGGACGCCAAGAACGGCTGTACGGCAACGGTGTTCCGCAACGAAGCCGGTGGCGGAACGACAATGAACGGCAAGTTCAACCTCAACGTGAGCGACATGACTCATCCTGTAATCTCGTTCAGCGACTGCTATTCACTGCATAATGTTGGTTTCGACGAGGTTTGCTCCAACTATACTCAGGACATTAAGATTATCGAGTGTACTCCCTATCTGCTTCAGATAGCCACAATGCGTACCAACTCTGAAGGTCCGTGGTGGATTGTATGGAACTTTGTATCTCAGGAAGTAATCGATACCAATGGTGAGTGCATTCCTAAGGAGGATGCCGGATTTATTGAGAAGACAGAGCCGCAGTTGCCTGAATTCCCAACTCTTACCACAGATTTGTTCACTACTGAGGTCAACGGTGTTACATACGTTGGCAATCAGATGACATACACCGTCAATGAGGATACCCCATACGACTGGATGTGGTGGAACGGAGCACCGAATGCCAATAAGTGGCAGACTATTGTCAATGGCAATTACACCACAAACTGGGCTCCTGCTTGCGGAGATGACATTGAAGATTTTGAACTCGTCATTTCACGCAATTCTAATGGAGAATACAGCTATGAGTGTGGCGACAATTCAGGCTCACTCACTATAGCCAATGGAAAACTGGTGTTCGAGAATGAAGTGACGATACTTGCAACCTCTAATTCAACACGCACTGTTTCTGTTACAGGTAAGCAGTTCACTGTATTGGCTTGCGAGCCTGGAGAGACTGTAACAATCGGTATTCCTGACACTAAGGACGAAAATGGAAATGTAAGTTCTTATCTTGTTGCAACTCTCGATTTCAAGAAAATAGAGACAGGACAGTCAGGTCCTATTGTTGTGCCTTTGAACAGTAACTATGGTGATGAAGGCATTTCATGGACAGAAAATGGCTGTGTACGTCTCGGATTCCATCATTACGGTGAAGGCGGTAATGGTATCTTCAAGGATGTTAATAGTGTGAAACTGAAGAAAGATCAGACCATTAAGGTTACTTTCAAGCTCAAGCCTGGCGTGATTACATGGTCGAAGACTCCTAAATGTGCGCTTATCGACAACAACATTAAGCAAACATGGGAGCCGGATTGTTTCGGTCTTGACGATGCTGTGACTGTGAATGTTGACGGTGAGACAACTGTAACTCTGAAGAATACTACGGGTGCTACCCAGAAGTTCACAAGCACATGTCTTGATCTTTCCATACAGTTCGACGGTTACGGAGAAGGTGAATATACAGACATGTTCGAAAGCGTGACTTGTGTTATTGAGTGAAAAAAGGAATATTGAACAATTGAAATATCGAACAATGAAAAATAAGATATTATATAGTATTATGGCATTCGTCATGGGCTTCAGCTTTGCGGCCTGCAGCGACAGCGACGATTACGGAATCAGTACAACTCCGTTGCTTACAGATGATTCTGTTGTGACAGGCTCAGCCGATGTTACTGCCACTTCTGCAACAATGCACGGAACCGTGGACGGGCTTGACGGTCAGGCGGCAAGCTCATACGTTGCTGGATTTTATTATGGAGCGTCTGCCGATGCGCTCAACGACCGTATTGTTGGCAACAGTGGGGCAGAGTTTAGTGCCTCCATATCGGGAATGCCTAACTCGGTGGTCTATTATCAGGCCTTTGTAACTTTGCAAGGCAGGGTTACATACAAGGGTGAGGTGAAGAGCCTTATCATGACCAATGCAAGAGCCGTCACCGGTGATGTGTCAGACATTACCGCCAACACAGTAAAGCTTGCCGGTAAGTTGAGCGAGTTCCCTGCCGATGCAGAAAGCGGCATTGTGGTGTCGGGTGTCGAGGGCGATGAGAATGTGCGTGCCGGTGTGAGAATAGCAGGCGCTACGGCTGCCGATTTCAATGTGTTGGCAAGCGGTTTGCTGCCGGGCACCACATATTATTATGCTGCCTATCTCGACCTTGGTGCAGGTGTGGTTTATGGTGAGACAAAGTCGTTCACTACGCCAGACAAGGCTTTCGATGTGGATAATGACCTTGTAGACCTTGGTCTGTCTACCAAATGGGCACGCTGCAACCTTGGTGCATCCAAGGAAACAGAGCTTGGCGGACTGTTCGGATTTGGCGACCTCACGGGTTATAACACCAGCATCGATGTCGACAATTATGCAAATGCTGATATCTATCGCACGGCTAATGATGTTGCAAATAAAGTGTGTGGCGGCAAGGTAACAATGCCAACCATAGATGAGTTTGAAGAGCTGTTCCGCTGCTGTAAGGTGGAATGGACTGAGACCGATGGTGTGAGCGGATACCGCTTTACCGGTCCTAATGGAAATTCTATCTTCATGCCGGCTGCCGGCTCACGTGTCAAAGGTGCCATTACAGGCATAGGCACTGAGGGACGTTATATGTCAGGTTCAGTCAATGGTGCCGATCCACGTTTTGCCATGAGTTATCTGTTCAGCAATTCTGGCAATGCCCGTTCCACCACTCCTGTTTATCAGGCACTCTCGGTTCGTCCCGTTTCTGTTGCCAAGAATATTCCATTCAACAAGAGTTTGCTCTATAAGACATGGGAGATTGACCTTACCGTTGACGGTGAGTATCAGGTGTTCCCCGGTCCGTCTTATTTCTATGGCACTGACGATTCATGGCGCACAGTAACGAATAACGAGCCTGTTGTTGGTGACGTATGGAGCTGGGAGGCAGACTTTGCAAGCCAGTCATGGGCTGTAGGCGGAAGCGCCAGGAACTGTCAGGGCTCCATCACGTTCAACGAGGACGGAACAGTGGTTGTTAAGCATGTTGATGCCGACGGTAAGGAAATCGTGGAGAACGGAACTTACACCATTGACGAGAACAATAAGACCATTACCCTTACCAATGCCACAGTGCTCGCTCCTGCCAACTTCAGCGGTGACTATGTGAAGAATCTTAAGGACAAAATCAAGATTCTCTCATTGACCGAGAAGTCACTGCAGTTTGGTGTGCTGCGTACAGACCCGAGTCAGGGACCTGCACAGCTGAGTATCAACATGATTCCGCAGCTGGAGAAATATGGATATACTGCCCAGCTGACATGCTACGGCCAGGGTGCCAGCGGAGAGCCGGGTGATGCCTGGGTTTCTGCCACAACTACTATTGCCGGTGGTCAGACTGGTACATACACGCTTACATTCAACACCACCGAGCCGCGTGTCAACGGACAGGTGTATCTGATTGATATTATAGGCTTTGCTGCCGCTTATCCTAACGCCTTTGTCAAGGTTGACGCCATAAGGGCTGACGGCAACGAGGTGCTTTTCGATGCCAATAAGTTCTACTATGGTGACATTGAAGATAAAGGCAACTTCCGCATAGAGATTGCCAACATCTGGGGAGCAGGTCACAACGACGGCTGGAACGGTCTGAAGGACACCCCGTTCCATCAGGGAGGTGGCGAGACCACAAACGAGACTGCTCTTGCCTTCAACTCAACATTCGAGGTGACATTCACCATTGTATCTCTCGATGCAAGTCTTGAGTTCAATGCCAAGCAGACTGCCGTAGGACTTTCATCGCCTTGGGCTATGCCGGGCAACTGGGGCAAGGAATTCCCCGGAGCAATAAAGGTTATTCGTGACAACTTCCAGTATAAGCTGGCTTCTGCCGATGACTTTACAATGACATTGAATGCCGATGAATGTGACGGCACGCCCGATAATGGTGCTGTGAACCTTATTGACGTTGTAGGCATCCGCAGCTACTTCTCAGGCTTCTCTGCCGACCTCAAGACGGTTATCAACGACGGCAACAATGTTCCGTTCGACGCCTCAAAGCTTATACTTGGCGATATTGAGGACAACGGCAACTTCCGCATTGAGCTCCACAACATCTGGGGTGCCGGTACGGCTGCTGCTCCCGCCTTCGGAGGCGCTACCGTGGTTGAGGGCAACAACTGTGTTACTGCTCTCGGATTCAAGAATTACTCAAAGTACACCATCGGCAACTTCTCGAAAGACTTGTTCGCTAAACCTTGGTAAATAACACTCATCTCCTGCACGGAAACGGGCACGTCTCCGTTTCTGTGCAGGGAATTTAATAATAAAACAAAAAAACAATAAGGAAGAAAATGAAAAAAATATCATCATTTCTCACGCTCATCCTCGCCCTGTCCTCATTAGTGCTCTGCTCTTGCAGCGATGATGACAATCCCAATCCTCTTGCCGAAAGCAACGGCGTGCTCGATGTCTCGCCGGCAGAATTGTCATTTGGAGTCGACGGCGGAACAGCTTCTTTCACGGTTAACGGCGGAACGGCATTTGTGCGCAGCGAGGCCGACTGGCTCACAGTAGTACGTGTATCCGGCAATTCTAAATCATCAGTATTTAATGTAACATGCGCAGAAAACAAAGCTGGCGAGGAACGCATCGGCACAGTACTGGCCAATCTTAACGGTGCTTTTGAGCGCATCACTGTGACTCAGGCAGGCAAAGTGACTCCACCTGATGTAGAGCACAACTTCCGTCAGGCCTCTGCCATAGCAAAAGACATGTACCCTGGCTGGAATCTCGGCAACACCATGGAAGGAAACATCAACGGTGAAAATTTCACCAACAACGTTGGTCTTGGCGGCGAGACTGCATGGCAGAGCACTAAGACCACACAGGCCGTCATTGACTTTGTAAAGGCTCAGGGATTCAAGTCAGTGCGTATTCCTTGCAGCTGGGTGTGCGGACATATCACAAACGCCAACACCAATACCATCGACCCGGAATGGATGGCACGTGTCAGGGAGATTGTCGACTACTGTATCAATGCAGGACTGTATGTGGTGCTCAACGACCATTACGACGGCGGCTGGATTGAGAAAAGCTTTGCAGATGTGAGCGATGCCAACATACAGAAGAACTCACAAATAATGAAAGACATCTGGACTCAGATTGCCAACGAGTTCAAGAACTACGACGAGCACCTTCTCTTTGCAGGACTCAACGAGCCTGATGCTACTAACCAGGCACAGACAGATGCGCTTATAAAGTATGAGCAGGCTTTCATCGACGCTGTGCGTGCCACTGGCAGTAATAATGAAAAGCGTATATTGATTGTACAGGGTCCTGGCACCGACATCGACAGAACCACACAGTACTATAAGACCATGCCGACAGACATCGCTGAGGGCAGACTGATGATGGAGGTTCACTACTATACTCCTCCACAGTTCACTGGAGTTTGGGAGAATGGCAACCCGTTCTATTTCTGGGGCAGCGACAACCAAGCAACCGATGACACATATAAGAAATTCAACAGTACATCTGGTGAGAATGCCATGCTGAAGCTGTTCCAGAAGATGAAGACAAACTTTGCTGATAAGGGGATTCCTGTTATTCTGGGAGAGTACGGTGCCAACTGGCGTAATCTCGGCAACGAGGATGCACAGAAGAAACACGATGCAAGTATCAAGCTCTTCAACAAGTGTACTGTTCAGTATGCCATTGAGTGCGGCATAGTACCATTCGTATGGGACATCAACGTTGCCAACCAGAATGGAACAGATGGAATCATGACTGTTATCAACCGCAGCAACCTCAGCATCTTCTGCACCCCGGCAATGGAGGGCATCAAGGAAGGTGTTGCAGCAGGCAAATGGCCTAACTGAATATCATACATTAATTTTGTCACTTACAAAGAATATCCCCGGTCAGTAAGCCGAAACACTTACAGACCGGGGATAAACCGTCATAGATGAACACAAATGATTGCTTTTCTGTACCAGTTGAAATTTTAATGCCATAATCTGTGTTTTTTTTAATGGTTAAGACTATTGTTACTAATACTCGTTTTGTTGCCGTAAATCGGCGATTGGCGCGCCCGAATCGGCGATTTAGAGTCCTGAATCGCCGATTTAGCCGGCTGTAACCGCGATTGTCAGACCCGAAAGGCTGTGTTTTATTTATATTGCAAAGGTACGAAATTCTGAAATGCCGCAGTCGGGTTATCGCA
>Ga0129317_1000222_pt1 | contig 70228 bp, 82 predicted proteins | sample Cm1ome_FD_94430 | JGI IMG/M metagenome (GOLD analysis project Ga0129317, IMG submission 94430) | Eastern black-and-white colobus group fecal microbial communities from Wisconsin, USA - Cm1105 metagenome | ecosystem: Host-associated > Mammals > Digestive system > Large intestine > Fecal | place...
CCGGATCTGATGTGTTGATTTATCCATGAGATCATCCTCCTCAAGAAAAACTTAGTTTTTTCAGAGTCAATTATCTCAGATTTTAGTGAAACTAGCACGGTACTAATGATTTACCGTATACTTACTATCATCATTATGAGCTTGAAATAGGCAAATGTCTATCTACCCAAGAATTGAGCGCTTACATTTTTTCCATCTTTAGTTTCCTCCAAAAAACTCGTTAGTTTTTTAGAGTGATTATCTCAAAAAATGAGAAGGAAAACTAGGTACACACTATGGAGCGTTTACTCTCAAACAAAAATAAATTTGACAGAATAATGGGGTTCATAAAATGCACCCCATCCATCGCTTTTCTAGTTTAGTTCAATTTTAACTCCTTTTTTTGTTTTTGTAAGCATTACTCTTTTATCTTCAATGCACTCTATACTATTAGTAGTTTCTTTTAAGGAAATCAATCCTGAATTCTTAATATGTATATCTTCACTACATATTTCTTTTACTATCTGCTCAATATCATTGGAATTAATATACCAATCTAATTTTTTACAGTAATGTTTTCTATTCTCCTCTCGATTTCCTGATAAAATCACTTCTATCGGAAGTTCCTTATTACTATCTAAAACCGGAACCTTCAAACTAGCATGTCGTGTTAAGTTAATACAATCAAATGGGTGTCTTCCCCTATATTCCAAAAATAATTTGTATAAATATAATACATAATTTCTGTTTAACCTTGCAACTCTCCTATATGGAAAAATAATGCAATCATCTTGACTTTGATACTGTATGAGTGACGTTAATCTTGGAGAAAACTCTGACTCTAAAACCATGCTGATTTTTTCTCCTACCGCTCTCTTTAAATTATCTATATTCGAAAAAAACTCTTGAAGCTTTATATATGTATCCTTTAGATATGGTGCAATTAAATCTTGTATCTGAATATCCAATTCTTTGTTTAAGTGAATCTGACATTTACCCTCATCATTGAAACAACATAATCTTATTATTGCATTATCAAGATATACCCTCGAAGAATATTTAATTTCCAAGGCTTGTGGTTGTTCGCTATCATTTTCTCTAAAATTATTTACATACATATATTCTAAATTTTTTTCATATTTTTCAATATTTTTCTGACTTACAACAGATGCTTTTACCATTTCGATTACCGCATTATTTCCACTACGTAATTGACTTGTCATAAGGTCACAGTCCTGCCCTACAAGAACATAATAATTACCCTTTAAATCTCTAAAAATATCACCGGCTGCTGGTGGTTGGTAATATTTATTGATACTTAAATCAAATGCTTCAAAAGTATTTAGTTTTTGCATCTCACTGGAATATTCCAATTCTTCATCATTTAATATATCCATTAATTGCGTAAGCCTTATAATATCGAATATCTCATTATTCAAATTAATTTTGTATCTGAAAATTAAGTTAATCCAATCAGTTACTATTTTATAATTCGTAATTCCCTCATAAGATGCCATCTTCGCAAAATAATATGCAATATCTTTATTGACTATAGCATCATCAAAAGACTCTTCTAGTAAATTTCGATATACCCTTTTCAGCTTAACTAGCATTAAACTGTACGCACTCTTAGCTAATGCCATCTGCAAATCATCTGGCGTTTCTTTTGATACATATTCAGCAAAAATTTTGCTGCTAATCTTTTCTTGTTTTTTCTTTGAACTTAATATAGCTGCAATAATGTTCTCTCTCTTATCTCCACTGAATCTCTCTATTTCCTCTAAAATTTCAAGAGCTCTTTCTTCTGATTCTAACTGATTATCGATAATGCATATGATTGTTTCTTCCGATTGTCCATATTCTTTTAAATCTTTCAGAAACGAGTCTTTTGTTTTTGCATTAAAGTCGGTATAGACTTTATAATTCTTCCATTCACCATGACAATAAATATAATCATTAAAAAGCGTTTCAAAATAATTTGGAATTTTGATCCCTACACCATACTGGTTTAATGTAGATTTGAATTTTAATAATTCCTTTATGTTTATCCTTTCATAAATTGTTCTTAAACTTTCTCTTTTAGTTTTGTTTCCATCTTCTAATCTCTCAATAATTTGGAACAATGTACCTACATCATCCCTAGGTATTTCATTTTCCCAATCAAGACAACTAACATACTTGCTAATAATATCAACAAATTCCTGCAATTCATTTATAAACTCTGCCCCCAATTCTTTTAATTCTTCAAGCATTCTTTTTCGACTATCATAATTCAATCTTGTCAATCCATAAAAAAGGGCCTCTTTACTATCTTCAAACGTAAAATCATCTTCCAAAAAAATTATTGCATTACTATTTGTAATTCTGAAAAATTTATCATAAGTTACGGACATTTTCAAACCTCCTCATCATTAATAGATATAAGGAATTTATATCTATTACCATATAAATTTCTTTCAGATAGCAGTTCAATATTTGCATTAAACGAATTCAGAATCTTTTTCACGATATATAAGCCCATACCTCTTCCCTCATGATTTGGTTTACCCGACTCTAACGGTTCAAATAAAATATCTTCCATAGTTTTAACTACACCCGTTCCTGTATCATAAACAACAATATCATTGCCATATGGTTCTATAGCTATTCGATCCTTTTCTGAATATAAGTAATTTTTATCCACTTCAGCAAATTTTCTTCTCATATCTATCCAGTATATCGAATTATTGAACAGATTATAAAAAACGTGTATCAAAACACCCTTTGGAACAAACCATGCTAAATCTTCCGTTTTGCAGCTTATATCAATTTCATTATCCTTTATAATCTTCACTAAATTTTCTTTAATACTATCTACAACCTCTTTTATTTTCTGGAGAATAAATTCATCATACGTACCTTTCTTTATGAACGTATTCTCTAAAAACGAATATAAATTAGCCACATCATTGATTTTTCCAGCAATAATCGAATAACTTGTTTGAACAGGGTAAACATGATTATTATATATTTTTACATTTTTTTGGTTTACAAAATAATCTTTTAAAAATGTAAAATGTTCTTCTACATTTCCATCTATTCCTGTTTTACTTATGGAATGAAGTTCATGTGTAATTGTTTCTGTAATTAATCCATTCGCCATTAATTTATAATTATTGTACGACTCTACTTCAATAGCTTTCAACTGCTCATCTGCTTCTATCAACAAATTTGCAGCTTGCTTCTGAACTTTTTCATTTTCTCCAAAATGATTATTTACATTTTGGAAAACTGCCTCTAACCTCTCATATAATTTAAGTGGAATAAATGCGTTTTCGCCTTCAATTGTTGTATTATTAATAAAATCCTTAGTAACTTTTTGCACTTCCGTCATTATCTTCTTATTTTGTCTGATGAATTTTTCTATGTTCGTTGAATTCTTTTTAACCCGCTTAGATATATTATCCTCTAATAAACCATTTTCTGTTAAAAGTACTTTTATAATATCATTTGACTTTCGATTTAATTCATAAAACAAGTTATTAAAAACTATTCCAATTAGCATTTTAAAAGAATCAGAAACCTCATTTTGATTTATATCTAAACGGGAACTAATCTCCTGTATATTTTTTTGTTCTGGATCTTTTAGCGAAACATATCCTACAGTGTTCCCCAAATCAAATCTATACCATTGTTGTCCTTTTGTCCTAAATTGCTGAAGTTTAATCCAATCGTTTTCCTTATCGCCCAAAAAACCAATTCGATAAATATCACGATACAATTTTATACCATTGTAGTCTTTTAAAAATTCTTTTAATTCTTTTAAACTATAATTTTGTTCTTTATTAATTTCCTTTAAAGATTCAATAATTATTTTCTCCCCTATTGCTGCGTTTTGTTTAAAAGAAAAAATCTCTCCTGAAATTGGTACTATTTTTTTCAGTGCAGTTATACATTCGTAAGCCTTCTGTCTTGAAAACTCCTGTCTATTTCTCTTATCCACAATTCCAAGCTCAAACATATCACAAAAAGTCTGGGCAACTAAATCAAATAATTCTTTCTCACCTACTTCTTGGACAAGGACATTTTCAATTCTTTCTTTATTAGAATCCAATAGCTCCTTATAAAAATAATGCTCTTTTTTTAGTCTTTTAAATGCTTCTGGTTTTGCCAACACTCTGTGAACACGCTCAATATACCATGGCTGTAGACTGAGTTCATATTTCAAAATTAACTCAGAATTTTTTTCAAATATTCTAAATCTATGAACACTTTCCGAAAGATGAAGCATTTTTTCTGGAAAACCAATATCCAATTCAATACTGTTGTAAAACATATGAATATAAGTTTTCTTCTTCACTTTACTAAATGGTGATATCAAAAAATTAATAGCAGATTTCAGTTCTCTATTGACAATCAAATGGGAATTGTCAAAATGTAGCATCATTTGTGCAGGTGTTTCTAAAAAATCACCAATATTCACATCCAAAATCCATAATCTTGTATAACTATCAGCAACCTTTTTTATTTTTTTATATGGCACAAAATAATCGCTATTATCAGTATTGATTATATCCTCCCAATTGATAAATGTTAATGTAGCAAAAGATTCCGATTCAGATGCAGACTCAACCAACAAACATTTCCCCAATCGCTGAACCGCTAATCTACCAATCCCCTTCTCTCCTAATGTTGTTTCACCATTATTATTTTTCAAATCCGTACCAATTTCCAGAAATCCTTTATCTAGTTGGAAACTATCCATACCTTTTCCATTATCCTCAACTATCAATAAAGGCTTATCAAAAAAAGTGTGCGGAACTAATTCAGATATGTCACCCATCAACACTGGAATTGATGATCCTTCCATATCTTTTAGCATACTACCATTTTCAAATAACATTAAATTTACATTTGAAGCTTTTGCATCAATGGAATTTTTTATTAACTCAACAACAGCCACTTCAGACGTAGTTATTAAATCTTTCCCCAGATGCTTAATTACTCTTGGACTTATTTTTATTTGTTTATGTTCCATTTTTCTCCTCCTCTACATATTATATATCTGCACAATTAGTTCCTTCAATGATTCAGCTATACAAGCAGCCATCAGATATGGAACACCATTTCCAATCATTTTAAACATATAAGTTAAGGGAATATCATTTGGTAAAATAAAATCGGAAGGCAAAGACTGTATTGCCATCGCTTCAGCAACAGATAGCCGCCTTACTTTATAAGGATGCAAATGCACCTCATTATTTCCGTAAGCAGCCGTTGGAGAAAATCTCCACCTATGAAGTCTTTTAAACGATTTTCTTTTTGTATCGCCTTCCTCTATCCTTTTCATTTTATCTATTCCATCTTTTACTAAAAATACTTTATTTTGATTTGGATGTTCTGGTACATTGTTTTTCCTAAACCAATACTCTACAGTCAATTCTTTTGGTACGTCATATTCAAAAATTCTATCACTATTTTCTTCAAATTTCTCAGATATCGGCCAATTCATATTTAAAACATCATCAATTTCAAATTGTTTATATTTATACCAAGGAAAGACAAATCTATTTTCATTGTCAACTTCAAGTAAATTTGCTCTCCTAAACATTCTTTCGTCAAATCCAATCATCAAAATACGTTCTCTAAACTGAGGAACACCAAAGCTTAATGCATTCACTATTTTGTCAGAGATTACATATCCACTATGGGTTATCTTCATTTTCATTTCATTATAAAATTTTTTATGTTTTTCAGTTTTTACGAGTCCTTTTACATTTTCAAACAGAAAAAAATCCGGTTTGCATCTAACAATCAAATCAAAATACGTTTTTGTTAATCTTCCATTCTTTCCTTTTGCCCCTTTATTTTTTCCACCAACTGAAAAGTCTGGACAAGGCGGTCCTCCAATAAATCCAACTACATTTCCTGATTCTCTTTCCGCTTGTATCATCTTTGTCAATTTCTTTTTATTTTTTCCTATAGTATAAACCACAGCACTTTTATTCGAGTATCCGCATCGTGGTTCCTGCATCTGTAAATTTTTCCTAGAAAATTTGTAAGCCTTCATAAAATATTTCTCATACTCATTTACAAACACTATTTCATAACCATTCTTTTCAAATGCCAAATCCAAAATTCCTACACCTGAAAAAAATGAAAATATCACTATATTTGGCATGTTACTTTCCAATCCTATCTGCTATTTTTTTATACTGTTGTTGATTTGAAGTTGTTTTTTCAATAGCTTTTATTATATCTGAAACCGTATTTATATAATTTAAAAATAATGTGCCTAATAACAGCCTATCACTTCGCGGAATTCGTTTCCACTCATAACCTTTAAATAAATCCTTAACTAAAAATATTTCCCCTACTTCAATAAAATCTATTTCTTTCACTGCCTTTTCTAATAATGCATTCACATCTGACATTTCTTCCACCTCTATATTATTCATTGTTGAAAACAATGTTGTTGACAACACTATACTATATTCTTCAAAAAAATTCTAGATGCTTTTTTAACCGATCAGGAATCAACTCCCAATCGGCCACTTTTCTTACTCCTCTTCATTTTTACATTCAATCTCGGTTCCGTCCAGGAACACCACCAGCAATGTGCCATCCTCAAAGACCTTGATGTGATCCAGCGTTTTCAGCATGAAGTCCGTATTCATCTCCGTCAAAGGCGCCGCACCATCCGTGTATTCTATGAACTTCTCCGCCCGGTAACCTTCCAGCAGATTCTCACTCTGCATCTGTTCCTTCCAACGCTCCATAAAAACCTCCCGGTTCTCTACCAGAGCATTCCATGCCATCAGATAAGCCTTTATCAGCGTTTCTTCTTCCACATGGCGGTTGGAGCAGCCCATTACACCTTTTACTTTGTAACGCTCACTGCACTGCCATATTTTCCGGTCAAATCCGGTACTGCTGCGCCAGCCTTTCCTTGCGAAAACCTTATTGCAAGTTCCGCAGACTATTTTTGAAGCAAATGGGTTATTTTCCGGCCGGTGGGAATAGGAGTTTGTCCCGTGCTCCTCCAGATATTTGCTCCGACGTTCTATTTCAAGCTGTACGCACTCCCAAATGCGCTTTGGAATAATCGCTTCGTGGTCATCCCCTACATAAAACATCTGAATTTCACCTTTATTCTGTGCCCGCTTTTTAGTCAAAAAGTCCACCGTATAGCTTTTCTGCAGCAGGGCATCCCCTTTATACTTTTCATTTTGAAGCATATTGGTCAGCGTAGTAGCCTGCCACTTAGTACCACCATTCCAGTTTTTGATTCCTTCCCTTTCAAAGATCCGCTTGATATAGTCTGCTGTTTTTCCATCCAGAAATTCCTGATACAGCCGCACTACAATCGGTTCCTGTTTTCTGTTGATAACCAGCTTACCGCTCTCGTCCGTATCGTAACCGAGGAAGCGCTTGGTACTCATTTTATGCTTTCCTGCTTCAAACCTTCTGCGAATCCCCCATGTGCAGTTCTCTGAAATGGAGCGGCTCTCATCCTGCGCCAGTGAGGAAAGGATGGTCAGTAGCACTTCGCCTTTCGCATCAAGGGTATTGATATTTTCCTTTTCAAAGATAATTCCAATCCCTAAATCCTTTAGTTCCCTCACATAGTTCAGGCAGTCCAGTGTATTCCTTGCGAACCTGGAAATGGACTTGGTAATGATCATGTCAATTTTGCCCGCCCTGCAGTCAGCAATCATGCGGTTGAATTCATCCCTCTTTTTGGTGTTAGTACCGGAGATGCCTTCGTCCGCATAGGTCCCTGCATATTCATACAACGGATTTCCGCTGATATAGTTTGTGTAATAATTGACCTGATTCTCATAACTTAATAACTGTTCTTCTTGGTCGGTTGATACCCGGCAGTACGCTGCCATCCTGAGTTTCCGTACAGCCTGCGCAGTTCCTGATTCCGCGGTCGAAATCTGCTTTGCGGGTATAACAGTAATGCTTCTTGCCATTTTGTATTACCTCCTCAATTACTGTCTGCTCCGTGATATTCAATCCTGTAAGTGCCTCATCATCCACACGGATGCCTCTGCATGCTTTCTTCCCCTTTTCAATGTAGGTACTGCACAGCCATTGGATTTTTTTCTTGTAAACCTGCCTCCTTCTGAGTGTCCTGCCGCAATATGGACAGATCAACAGTCCGCTTAACGGATAACGGTTCTGAAATTTCTTTGTGTCATCCTGCCCGATATTCCTTTCCCGTTTGGTCTGTTCCTTCCTCTGCTGTACCCGCTCCCATATTTCCGGCGGAACAATCGGCTCATGGTTTTCAGAAATGTAATAGCTCTGTACCTCTCCCCGGTTCCTCCGGGTCACATTTCGCCGTGTAGGAGGCGTGTAATATTTCTGCAAATGGAAATCGCCTTTATATTTCTCATTGGAAAGCATCCCGCCAACCGTCCCGCTCTCCCACTGGCTACCTGTCATGGTTTTGACACCGAGATAATTCAACAGATCGGAAAGCCTGCTGCACCCAACATTCATCAGGTAAAGATCAAACAGAAGCCTAACGATTTCCGCCTCCTTCCGGTTTACTACCAGATCACCGTATTCGTTTTTGTCATATCCGCAAAAGCGTGTGGTGTTGATCATCACTTCGCCACGCTCAAATTTCTTTTTTATAGACCATTTATTGTTCTCACTCATGCTCCTGCTTTCTTCCTGTGCGAAAGAAGCGAGGACGGCAAGCATCATCTCGCCGTCCCCTGAAAGAGTGTTTATCTTCTGTTCTTCAAAAAAAATACCGACACCCAGTTCTTTCAGTTCCCTTGCGAACTTCAGAACGGTGACGGTATTTCTTGCAAACCTTGATATGGATTTTGTAATGATAAGATCAAGCTCTCCTGCCCTCGCCCGCTCCAGCATTTTCTGAAACTGCGGACGGTTTTCACAGTAGCCGGAGATACCTTGGTCTGCATATACACCGGCAAATTCATATTCCGGATTTCCTTTGATCAGCCTCTCATAGGTTGCTGTCTGATTTTCCAGCGAATCTTCCTGCCTCCGGCTGTCTGTGGAGACTCTGGCATAAGCACATACCCTTTTCTTTTGTAAGACTGAAACTGGACATTTGTTAATCGCTTCTACTCGCACGGTACACCACTTCTTTCAAAAAACATTTTCTTAAACTCCTGAATCCTTTGGAAAATGGCCTGTGCATCCTCTATCTCATCAATACACAGCACTTCCACGTTATTTTTGCTGCAAATCGCCATGAATTCTATAAACTGTCCCCAGTCACGGGCAATCGTGGCAGCCTTCATAGTAACAACCACATCAATCTTCTTTGCAGCAATCTCCATTTTCAGACGGTTGAATTCTTTTCTGTCCGGATCTGCTCCTGATGCCTCTTCAAAGAATATCTGCAAATCCCATTTCTGTTTACCATACTTTTCTTCCAGCCGTTTCATTATATCGTCCAGATACTTTTCATAATCCCTGTCACGGTGGTTCACACGGCAGTAAAAAGCCACCCGGTTTATCTTTCCTGCAATCACCATTTAATAAGTACTCCTTTCTTTTTTGGTAGTCTATCTATCACTCTAAAGTCCCCAAAAGTCAAGCAATTCCGCTGTTTCCACCGCATCTTTTTTCACTCTGTCCAAACTTATCCAGACAGAAAAAAAGAAGGCCAGACGGGAAAAATCCCGCCTAACCAGTCCCTTAACACTTCACTGCGTAGTCGAGCGAAATCCAGCCATCGCGGTTCTTCTGGTACGCTTTCAAAAGCCCCCACTTGGATGCGCCGGGGCCGTCCGCTTCCTCTACAATCGTAAAGATACCCTTTCCCGTGTACTTCCCGGTCTTGGCCTTATCGGTGCCGGGGCCTTTACGGATACGCAGGTCAGAAACAGACACCTTCACCAGATATGGCTGAAAAGCGTTCTGTTTCCCGGTGTAGATATTCTTACCGGATTCATCGAATACGGAATACCCGGCATTCTCATCCGCACACTTCTTCGCATTCTCCAGACTGTGGAATGCGCCCTTCTGCGATGCTGCATCCGCCCAGGTCTTACGCACACGGTACCACACTTCCGCAGTTCCGGCATTTGCTGCATCATACTGTGTCAGCTTCCACTTCTCAATGATGGAGCAAAGGTTCTCCACATAGGTCGGGGAGGTTGCATACCCGCCATCCTTAATGATTTGCACCGCCTTTTTGTAATCCGTGCAGCCCTTCAGTCCATCATAGCGTTTCTTGCTTCCATTCTTCGCTCCCAAAAGATAAGCGGAATGGTCTGCAATGGATTTCTCCACGGACGGATATTTTCGGAAATCCGCTGTCACGGTCACATACGCACCATTCTCATACTCCTGCGTTTTCTTGGTGTAGATGGAAGTGCCGTCCCATGTGGAACCGCCCCAGGTATTCCCGGAGAGCGACTTCTTCATGCCAAAGCAGTTGTTGGCGTTCTGCGCCAGTTCAGATTTGCCATACCCAGATTCCAGGATGAACTGTGCCAGGGATACCGAAGCAAGGATGCCGCTTGCTTTCTGGTCCGCAGTAAACAGCGGCCCCACCTTGGCGATCACATCTGCCTCAGAGAGATTTTTAAGGGCGGATGCCTGCAAGCCGGAACTTCCCGTACCAGCTGGACTGCCAGAACCATCCATGGCAGCCTTGACCGCCTTGCGGAATCCATCCATGGTGTAACCCATACCGAGTCCATTCCACAGATGCTCCATGCTCCGGGTCCCCGTGGTTGCTGGCAATGCCCCGGCTGTGTCCCTCCCTGTGGCTGATAATCACGCCATCAGCGGTCGGGTTTAAGTTGTACTGCTTACACAGCATGGCAAACAATTCTACTGCCGACTCATAGGTCCGCTTTGCTACTGCCCTTGCGGTTGCCTTATCCGAGCAGGTAAAGTTACTGCCCGATGTGTACTTGATGCACGCCGGTTCGCACATCTCCACTCCGATATGGCTATTGTTACCGCTTCCTTTACTGCCGGAACCGCAGTGCCACCCTCTATGGTTCCACGGCAAAGTCTGGTATACCGTGCCGTCGTTGCCGTCAATGAAACCATGCACACAGGCATTGTTATAAGATGGGCTGTTCCACGAATTAATAAACACCGATGCCTTGGGCTGCGGGCAGCCCACGGAATGAAGCATCAGTCCCTTGACTGTAATCTTTCTCCCTGCCGTATAGCAGGGATTCTTTGTTAAAATACTCTGTACCAACTTCATAATCATATCCTCGCTTTCCAAAGAAAAAAGCACCGGAAACCCGATGCTTACTCTCCCTCTTTTCCATCTTTTAACTGTTCCAATACATCCTTTAACTTCTGTGGTACGGGCAATCCAAGGACCGATGCGTTCTCCAGAATGCTGATTCCCTCATTAGACAAATAGAAGAAGATTACCGCCGTGCGGATGACACTGCCATTCTGGATCACATAAGTGTCCACGATATGCCCCACCGCCACCAGTGCAAAGATAACCACCTTCTTAAAAATCCCGTGAAAACCCACCTCGCTGGACAGATTCTTATTCAGGACCGCCACCATAACTCCTGTCAGGTAATCCACCACCACGAACACAATCAGGGCATACAGGAAACCGTCAAAACCTCCCATGACGGCCCCGACCGCCCCTCCAAGTGCTGCAAATGCGTACTGTGCTGTTTCAATAAAATTCTTCATCTTCTTTTCCTCTCTTTCTTTGAATTTTTTTAATATGAAAAAAAGCAGCTACCATACAGACCGCCGCTATTTTCCTATTTGCATCTCATATGGAATTATCTATCATCCAGCCTGCGTGTTGGGGCCAATGTATGCCTCCCGGCCCTCTTCCTCCCGCCAGAAGCGGTCATGGATATAACAGGCGTGGGAGCAATACCTGCGCCCCTTGTTCCCATAAGAAAAGAATTCCCTTCTGCAATACGCACAGGTTCCCTTATAGAAAGCATCCTGTTTCCGATTAATTTTTTCAGGATGGAGTTTCCACCATTTCCTCCTGCAGTCCTCATTACAGAACTTTTTCTTCCTTCCCGTAGGAGATTGCTCCAGTTTCTTACCGCAGTACCGGCACTGTCCCTCCTTCCCGTTTTTCTGATCCGTTTCTGGTTTTTCTGCATGAATAGCAGAGGCATATCCATCCAGGCCATTCCTTCTGCAAAAACTCCTTACTGTGTCACGGGGGATGCCTGTTTCAGACGAAATATTCCGGTATCCAATCCCTTTCATCCTCAATTCCTTTATTTTGTTTTTCTGTTCATCTGTCATTCCCCACTCCTTTCCACCGCATTGCGGTACAAAAAAAGACTTCCGAAGAAGCCCGCACTGTTCCCTTTATTTCATTAAGCTGTCCGTTTCCACATATAACAGACGATATACGGCTGTAAGTTGCTGTGGGCACTGCCGCTTCCTGTTGACGCCGTTGAGCCGGAAATCGTATGCGTATGCGCCCCGGCACTTGCTGTCGCTTTGTTGGTCAGCGCCGTATATCCGGAAGTCGCATCCACAATGACACGGTTGCCTGCGCCATCCACGCCCCACGCGGCCTTCTGGTTTTTCAGGTTATGGGTATGCGCCCCGGCACTTGCTGCCGCCAGTGTACCAACTCCGTGTGTATGGGCCGGCATCTGAGCTGCTGAAAGTGCCACCGTTGCCGCACCGCCCGTTTTCTCCACCGTATTGAAGTTGCCGTCTGCCGTATTGATGCCCACAGGAACCCGCCCTGCTCCCCAGGCCACCCATGTTCCGCCAAAGTAAGCGGACGGATTGGTGGCGTTAACACTCATATAGATACTGCCCACCGGATACATCGTCTTAATGAAGGACTGGATATAATCTTTTAAAAGTTTCCCATACACCCGGACATCCCAATCCTCTGCAACCTCGAAGGTATTGTCCTTCTCCGATACCTTTCCAACTGCCACACCTTTGCCGCCCTTTTTGAAGTCCATGACCACGGCAGCCGTGGAAACGATGTCCTGGATGGCAATGGTGGTAAAGGCATCCGTCAGCGTATATTTGATATCATAGGAAGTCTCCGTGGAGATTTTTCCGCCGCCAAAGGTAAATGCCGTACCGGAACTAAAAGCGGCGCTGGCATTCGTCCACGCGGTATCCGATGCCTTTTTATAATAAGTGGCACGGGTAATGGTGTTTTTACTGCTGCAAGAGGCATAGCTGTAGGAAACCTGCCCCCGGATATACGTCCCGTCGTCATTGGCTGTCCCGTTGCTTAAGCACCGCTGCGAAAGGTAACTGATAAAGGACGGCGGGGAATAAGCCACTACGGAAATACTCACCGTGGCCGCTGCTGACACACGCCCTCTGGAATCCGTCACCGTTGCTGTAAAAGTAACCGTGCCAGAGGTATTTAAAAATCCCGTAGTAAAACTGGATGCTGTGCTGGTGTACCCGCCGCCCGTAATGGAATAGGAAGAAATCGTGGAGCCGTAACTTCCTGCCGCCCCGTTGATGGTCAGTGTGGCCTTGGATTTTGTCTGCACATAAATCCCCCAGGTACTTGGCACCGCCCCATCCACCCTGGCCGCTGTCAGGCTGGTGATGGTAGGTTTTACTGAGGCCGGGACGCTCAGTGTCAGCGTACAGGTCTTGCTTCCAATGCTGGTGTTTCCATTATAGGTGGTACAGGTAATCGTGCAGGTTCCCGTCACTGCCTTCGGTATCTGGTTTGCCAGCGTAAGGGGTGGTGTCCATGACACGGATGTGGATGTGGTCTTTGTGGCAATCGTCCCCGTGGCACTGCCAAAGGCATAGGTCAGCGTATGGGTAAAAGAAGAAGATGCACGGCTGATAGCAATCGTGGTGGCGGAGCCCATTGCCACATTGGAGGCGGAAACCGTGGAGGCCCTTGCAATGGAATCCAGCGTAATATTGGCACTTGCCGTAATCGACTCATAGTAAGTCCCGCTTAATGTCGCACGGATATAGAACACCGCGCTCATGGTCAAGCTCTTAGTTCCGTCACTGCCATGGTTTACAGTCTGCGTGACCGTGCCGAGCAGATGGGTTCCCGTACTGCTGATGGCGGGGGATGCATAGGTCTGTGCAGTCCCATCAATCGTCACTTTATTATCAGACCGTGCGTTGATACTTAAACTCCAGTCATTGACCAGATAGGCTTTCGCCGTGATGGTACTGGTATTCGCGGATACATTCTTTGTCTGCGTCCAGTCCACCCGCAGCACGTAATGCCCGCTGTGGATGGAACCGGAAAAACTGCCGCTGGATGCCATATCCTTCTCCCTCCTTCCTCACAAAAATAAAGACTACCGTTATCCTACCGGATCACGCCACTTGATGGACAGGTTCCCGTTGGCCCTTGGGATAAAATCAAACCATCCCCGGCTCTCATTGCCCAGGGACAGCTTGTTCCGGATTTCAGCGTTTGTGATCACAAGACTCTGGTTGGAAATATAGGCAATCTTCTGCCCGTTCTCCTTAAAGGCCAGTTCCTCATTGGAAAGTTCCGCCGTGAACGCATTTCCCACTTTCCCAAGTTCGATCAGAGCACCTTTGAACCGGATGTATTCCTCCAAAAGTGTCTGGTTGGCTGACACATTGTTGATGATCTCATTCGTGATCTGTGTAAAATCCATGCGGATCTCGCTGCTGTTCTGTGTAATACTTGCCTGGAAGTCCTGCTGGATGCTCTCCAGCTCCGACTTGGAGAGATACGTCTCCCGGACGGAGCTTTGTATCTGTTCCGAGGTTTTTGTGATCTCCGAGTAGCACTCCCGCACATTGACCTTCAGCGCCTCCACATCCTCCACCGCATCCTCATACGCCTGCACGTTCTGAAAGGTGTGCTGGCAGATTGTCAAAAGTGCCATCCTGCCACCTCCTAATTGGACACATCACACTGCAGCGTGGCAATACTGTCAATGTCATCCGCAGACAGGTAGATGACTTTTCCGGTCTTGCCAAATGCCGCCTCCTTGCCATCCTTATCCTGCTTATACCAGGTGTAATTCAGGCTCTGCTTTTCTGTTGCCGCAGCCCAGGCCGTGCCGTTGTATTTCATCAGCGTGACCGTTTTCGCCGTATGGTCGATCTTGTACCAGAACATTCCGCTTGTCGGCGTGGAAGGTGGTGTCTCGCTGATATTGCCGAGCAGTGCGTCCACTTCTTTCTGGTTGGTACGGACGATCACATAGGGAACCAGACCGCCCAGGCTGTTCTTGACCGTAAACCCGCCGATGGATAACATCTCCGACACATAGGGGTCCGACTTATCCTCCACCGTGATCACATCCACATAGGACTTGCCACCATAAGTCATGGTGCATCGGTAAGACTGGATATTCACGATATCCGCGCCGGAAACCGTCAGCGTATCAGACGCTGCCCCGCTGATATCCGTCCATTTTCCGGCTGTGTATTTCGACCACTGGTAAGTCGCACCTGTGGTGATCTCCGTTGTGCCGCTGTAGGCGGAAGTCGCCAGTACCAGGGAACCGGACTGGTTCAAGACCACCGTTCCATTTGGTGCGTAAACAGAGAACACAACCGCACTGGCCCCGTTGCTGCCCTTGTTGGATTTGGTCCAGGCGAACTTTTTCACCACAGTCTTTCCTGAAATCGTAAAGGTCAGATCAATCGTGCCCGTCAGCACCGATGCCCCGCCAAGGGTGGCATTGGCGGCAAACGTCAGGACAATGGAACCTGCTGCGGATGCCGTTGCAGCCGTATTGGATTTTTCCGTTACCCCTGTCGGCAGAGTCCCCACTTTACAGGTACAGGCGGTCTGTGTGATACCCACATACCCGGTAAAGGGAATCGTCACATCCACGGCAGCCTGTACCGCACCTCCCGTGGTGCAGGCGATATTCTGTGCCTCATTACCCAGGATGATAGACAGGCCGCCGGCACCTGCCTGCCCTGGCTGTCCCTGCTCCCCGTCATACATCTTTGTGATGGAAATGGTGTCGAACACATCCGCATCATCCGTCACCAGCTTGATCTGCGCCACGTTATTGAAGAAAACCGTGTGTGAGGGCTTCACAACCAAAGTACCGCCGGTAATGCTGGTATTGTCCGAGGTAGTCGGGTAATCCGTCCACACACCGGAACTGTTCAGATACTGCCACTTGCTGACAGTCACACCCTGCACCTGTGCAGAAAGGGTGGCCTGTGTCGCACCTACCAGCGCCGATGAAGTATTGTATTTGAACACATAGGTATCTGCAGTCACATAGGCCAGCTTTGCGTTCTCCGCATTCTTTACCAGCGTATAGGTAATGTCAGAAGAAATATTGACCGTATTCTTCGTTTCCGAATCATAGTAACTGATATAACAGATATAAGTGATCATGCCGGAGGAAGATGCGGAGAGCTTGTTCTGGCTAACCGTCAAAATACCGCCCGACACGGACTCCCCTGAAGAAAGAGCTAATTCCGCCCCTGTGCCGTCTTTGCGTTTCCACGAAATCGTTAGCCCCGATGCGTCCAGGGCCACGTTGGTCTGGTCTAAGAAGATCACCGGGGTCAGTACCAGATGGGATGTTGCCCAGTTTGGTGCATAGGCATGGGGTAAAGTATTCGGGTCCTCGCTCTGCGTCTTCGGTAAATTGGATGTGATATAAGCCGACAGTTTCCGCTGATCTGTGATGTCCACGAAAGTCTGCTGACTGGATGTTAAGATAGTAGGCATTTGTGTTCCTCCTTCAAATTAAATGGTGACTTCACAATAAAAGGACGCATTATCGAACACGTCCTCGGTTGATATGGTTACGCTTTTCATTCCTTTATGCAATCCATCCCAATCGGCATCCGTTTCCGCATTGCCGGACTTCCGGTGCCAGTTAAAAGAAGATTTAGGAAGGGTATCTGTGATATCCTTATCCCAGGACAGCACCCTGCAGGAAAGCCTGCTCATCTGTCCCTTATCCCGGAAGATGCTCGTGCCTTCCACCACCAGCTCTGTCCGGTACATCTTCGCTGTGGTGATATCCTCCACTTTCCCGAAGATGTTCTCGATCTTCTCCGTCTGTCCTAAGATGTCCTGCTCCAGTGTGCTTAAATTCTGATTCTGCTTTGCACTGATAGCGGTCAGACGGATTCCGCTTGCCCCAATGGTGATGGTGTTGCCAGAAGGGTTTAAATAATCCCTCGTCCTCTGGATGCACAGATATCTCCCCTCAATCCCATGTGGTGGGGAAGAACAGTACACATACTGCCTTGCATGGATATCTGCGATGTCCGCCCCGGTATCCGATTCATCCACAATGGTCAGCTCCATGCTGGTGATGCCTTTCGCCAGTTCTGAAATCCTCGCTTTTGCTTTCCTGAGAAGGTTGGAAGAAAGCGTCACATCCTCCCACACTTCTGTTGCCCATATCCAGCCGATCTCTTTGACCGCATCCTCATCAAACACATAGTTCACTCCGTCGTTGGCGGCTTCAATGGTGACACGATCGTCCGTTTCCACCTCATTGCCTTCCTCATCCGTGGTTTTGATCTTTGCACCAAGGGGAATCAATGCTGTCACCCGTTCTGTGTGGTCGAACGTGATTTTCACATCGGTCAGGTTCTTCCCGTACTCCACTTTTTGAAGGGAGGCTTCCGTAAAATCTGCCAGATAGTCCAATACTTTCCCATCAGCAGTATACCGAAGGCGCAGATACCCTCCGTGTGTTTTAATGAGCTTATCCTTAATGGCATCCAAGGTCATAGAATAGTCCGAACAGCTGTAAGCAACATAATCGTTGTTATCGGTCACTGTTACTTCTCCTACAAGGAACCGTTTCTGTTCTTCCACACTTTTGTTATGCTCGGCTATGAAATACTCAAAAAGTCCTCTCAGGCTCCCCTTGTAGTTATAGGGCGGCTGCTGGCTGTCTTTTAAATAGGAAAGAGCCGATTCACAAGTCCAGGTATGGGTATTATAAAAATCACTGCCGTCATCCAGTGCCCGCCCTTCAAAGACCGTTTCATTTCCTTTTTTGCAGACAATCACAGAGGCCATTGGCTTAATGCTGTTCAGGTACGGATGGTTATAGGGGGCCGACAGCGTCAGGCTGTCAATGTTCTCCGCATCCTCTTCCACCTTCGCCTCCGTGACTGCCAGTTTCGATAACTGCGGATGGTAAAACAGCGCCCCATCCACATAGATACGGAATAATCTCATAAGCATCCCTCCCGGTACCGGAAGGTCACTGTCCCGGAGCCAGTCACCGAAATGGTATTGCGTCCGGCCTGTAATTCCATTTCAGGAAACTCCCAGGTGCCGGAACTGACCGTTTTTCGGAAGGTGTCCGTACCAATCTGCCAGCTGAGTGCCGTTTCCGCTGTAGCTGTGATGACCGGAACCACAGGCATATAATCATTGTCCAGAATGACATTCCCTCCGCCTGTCACTGTGATAACCGTCTCCTCCACGTGGTAACGGTAGGAATCGCCATCGGAACAGGAAATGGTGAGCTGCCCTTTTCCGGTCAGAGGATCATAGGCCGGGGCCATTTCCAGTGTGCCGATGGCATACAGCCCCGGTTCCTCGCTGCAAACCACTTTCACCAGATGCCCCGCATACTGGTTCACGATTTCACCCACCTTTGCGTTGAACTGTACTCTGGTGTCGAGCATGGAAAGTATGATCTCAAAGCTCCGGGGCTGGTAGGATACCCGCCCCAACGCTTCCGTGTACCGGATCGGGGAATTCCGTCCCGGCACCACAATGGTATTACTCTGGGATTGAGGAGTTGGAAAGTTAATGCTCTCCCTTAGCCACCCAAGGCCAGACATCCATACATTATTCAGTTTTACATCTGGTCTCATAGGCCCAACCTCCTGTTCAGTTTCTGCATCTGCCCCAACTTACTGTCAATGGCCGGGAGCAGATGCCCCACCAAAGTTCCGTCCTCCAGATAGATCCCCTTGCTGCTGTTTGCCGCAATGATAGACAGGTAGCGCTCCATCGTGCTGGTATCCATCCGGTTAGAAAGGATACTCTCCAACTGGCTGTAGAAACCTTTCAATGGCAAAATTGCTTCTGCTCCTGCTTCACCGCCAGCCATTAAGTTCGTGCCGTTCATGCCAAACAGTGTCGGCCGCGTCATGATACCGCCCTCTTTGTACCAGTCAATGGACAGGTGCGGCACACTCGGCGGCGCAATGGACAGGCTGCCGGAAATCTTAAAGTGCGGCAGCTTGATGTGCGGCAGGGAAATCTTCATGCCGGAGAAGAATCCGGTGATCTTATCCACAATCCCCTTGATGGTGTTTTTCGCCGCCTCAATCGGGGTAATAATGGCGGTCTTGATGCCGTTCCAGACGGAAGTGGTGGTACTCTTGATTCCATTGAATATAGAAGTCACCGTACTCTTGACCGCGTTAAATACGGATGAGACTTTGCTCTTGATGCCGTCCACCACGGTCGAAATGGCAGATTTGATACCGTTCCAGACACTGGAAGCCACCGACTTGATAGCATTGAATGTGGTAGTCACCACGGATTTTATCGTGTTCAGCACAGTAGAAATTTTCGTGCTGATCGCCGTCCAGATAGTCGAAATGACGTTCTGGATCACGGACATCACGGACGAGATCACGCTGGAAACCGCACCGATTGCGGAAGACACCACAGACTTGATGGCGTTCCAGGCGGATATAATGATTTCCTTACAGTTCTCCCAGATAAACTGGAAAGGCAGCGTGATAATGTCGAAGGCAGCACCCAAAATGGAGCCGATCAGCATGATTCCTGTCTGCACCACATTTGTGATGGTCTCCCAAATACCGGAGAAGAAGGAAACAATGCCGTTCCAGATACCTTCAAAGAAGGTCTTGATATTCGTCCAGACCTCGCTCCAGCTCGTGCCGAACCAGCCGAGGAACACATCGACAATGCCCTGGATGATGCCGACCGCTGCCGAAAGGACGCCCTTGCTTCCCTCCCATACCCCGGAGAAGATTGTCTGGATGCCAGTCCACATCTGCGACCAGTTCCCGGTAAACAGTCCGATAAATACATCTAAGATGCCGGTGATCACGTTCAGCACCGTAGAGAGTACCACAGCAATCGCCTGAAACGCACCTTCAAAGACCGGGGCAAGCAGGGAACAGAAACCGTTCCACACTGCCGAGAGCACCTCTGTGATGTTCTGGAAGCTGAAACCAAGGGCATTCAGCCGGTCAACGATTCCCTGGCAGAAGGTGCTGACGGTCTCTTTGATGGTATTCCACGTCCCAATGATGGCCTCCCGGAATCCCTCATTGGTATTCCACAGATGCAAAAATGCAGCCACCAGTGTCCCGATGACTGCCACCACCGCCACAACCGGGGCAGAGATACCGCCAATGGCGGCTCCCAGTTTTCCAAACAGCCCTGTGCCGCCCTGCACCGCCACTTTCAGTTTGTTAAAGCCGTTCGCCAGCTGTACAAACCCTTTCATAGCCGTGCCGATCTTGGCTATCGTGGTTCCGAGGATCACCAGGAACGGCCCAAGCGCCGCTACCAAAAGGCCAATCTTTAAGACCATCTCACGGGTGCCTTCATCCATGCTGTTTAACTTATCCACGAACTCCTGGATTTTCGTCACAATGTTACGGATGGCAGGCATCAGCATCTCACCAAAGGAAATAGCGAGCTCCTCCAGCTGGCTCTTTAAGATGGTAAGCTGCCCCATCAGGTTATCCTGCATGGTGGCAGCCATCTTTTCCGCAGTTCCGTCACAGTTATCAATGGCACCGCTTAACTTTTCAATATCCGCAGGTGCCGCGTTCATCAAAGCGAGGAATCCACTCATGGCGTTCTTGCCCACAAGGGATTCTGCCGTCTGCGCCTTCTCGGATTCGGTCAGACCTCCAAACGCAACCCGGCAGTCTGCCAGGATATCCGACAGGCTCCTCATGCTGCCGTCTGCGTTCGTTGTGGCAATGGTCACATCCCCGATGGCCTGCCCGCTGATCTTCACTTCCCCGGCAAGATTGTTCATGATAGTACGAAGTGCCGTACCTGCCTGGGAGAACTTGATACCCGCATTCGCCATCAGGCCGATCGCCTCTGCCGTATCCTCCGCAGAGAAACCAAGCGCACCCGCAATCGGCGCACAGTATTTGAACGTCTCGCCCATCATGGACACGTTGGTGTTGGCATTAGAGCTTGCCGCTGCCAGAATATCCGCGAAATGCCCGGAATCCGCAGCCGACAGTCCAAAGGCGGTCAGGGCATCCGTTACAATGTCCGATGTGGTCGCCAGGTCTTCACCACTGGCAGCAGCGAGGTTCATGATACCGTCAATACCGGAGATCATGTCTTTTGACTTCCATCCGGCCATGGCCATGTAATTCATGGCCTGCGCTGCCTCGGATGCGGAGAACTTCGTTTTCTCGCCCATCTCGCGGGCCTTATCCCGGAGAGACTGCAGGTCATCCCCGGTCGCGCCGGATACCGCCGCCACCTGGCTCATGGCAGAGTCAAAGTCCGCAGCCGTTTTCACAGCCGCAATGCCCAGGCCGCCGACCGCCGTGGAGATCGGCATGATCGTTTTCCCGATACCGGCGATAGAATTTCCCATGTTCTCCATCTTGCCGCCGATCTCTTCAATCTTAGCAAGGGCTGTACTGGTAGTTGCGGCCTCCTGCTGGAGCCGCTTTAATTCCTGCTCGGTCTCGATGATCTCCCGCTGGAGGGCATCGTATTTGTCCTGCCCCAAGTCACCATTCTCCAGCTGCTCCTTCGCCTGTGCCTGCGCCTGTTTTAAGGCATCCAGCTTTTCCTTTGTGGATGAAATCGCATCCTTCAGTAACTTCTGCTTCTGTGTGAGAAGTTCTGTGTTGGCGGGGTCCAGCTTCAGCAGCTTATTGACATCTTTTAAGGCACTCTGGGTGTGGGTGATGGACGAATTAACGTTTTTTAAGGCTTTATCAAGCCCTGTCGTATCGCCCCCAATCTCAATCGTGATGCCCTTGATTCTGCTTGCCACTGTTCCTCACCCCCTAAAAATGTGCAAAAGAAAAGCCCGGAAATTCTATAAACATTTTTCCGAGCATAAAGAAAGCACCGATCATATCACTGACCGATGCCTTGTGTAATTTCATTATTCTTTTTTAACACTATACATTTAGCTGCCGCAAAATTTCATCCATATTCCGTCTGCCATAAATAATCCGCAAGACAAAAATCATTTTTTCATCAAAATCCGGCAGATAATACATAATATAATTACCCACCAGTTTTTTTCTGATTTCCGTATTTGGTACAAATTCATTAACGACTAAAGAACCGCTTTCCGGGAAAGACCGAGCCTCCTCAATCGCCCCCTGCAATTTGTCCACAAAATCCGTTGCTGCCTTTGGGTTTGCCAGTTCCACAGCGATATATCCCACAATGTCATCCAAATCGGCATCCGCTTTCTGCGTCAACTGATAGCCCCATTTAGATTCCATACTTTCTCCTTATATCGCTGATCACTTTTTCTCCATCCACAGTCCGCCCTGCTTTTACATCCTCCAAACCTTCCATGATCGTTTTCGCTTCGTACATTTTCTGCATGGTCCGTTCGTAATACTCAATATCCATGACAACCAGACGGCCATATCCATTCTTCGTTACATAAACCGGTCCATTTTCTTCGGCACAGCGCCGTTCTACCTCGACCGTGTTTTTCAAATCACGCATAGGAATAATCTGCATAAAAGCGCCTCCTTTCTTGTGGCTTTATTTTACCCTAAATTCGGTCACAAGTCAAGGAGAAGGAGGCTTTTATGATTTCCAAATAGTGCTAAAATATATTGATGCCTCCCAAAGCCTGCATTTGTTTAAAAATATTGACTTTTTTTATTCCTTACGGTAGACTTTATACAGTGATCAGGTTTCAGATACTTGCGAGGACTGAGACCGTGGGAGGACCTGAGGGCCCTCTTTTTTGTTTTCCATAATGAAAACCATACTAAAATTTTTTGATTTCGATATAACCGGGAGGGCCAATGCATGGTAATTACTGTCACAGAATTAAAGCAAAATCTTGATAAATATCTGCGGCTTGCAGAAACTGAAAATATTCTCATTTCCAACAATGGAAAAATTCTTGCAATGCTGTCCAATCCCCATGCAGACCGCATTGCAATGGCAAACGCCCTTCTCGGTGTGATTCCTGCTGACATCACTCTGGAAGAAGCACTAATGGAAAAAGCAAATAACTCCCTGTAAGAACATATAAATCACGGATAAGGCCGCCCTCACTGGAAAACCAGCAGGGCGTGGCCTTAACTTTTTTCAAACAGGTCCTAAAAGGCATCGAAATCTTCCTGCGTGGCCTCACGGGCCACTTTTTTGTATTTCACATCATCGTTTCCTTTTTCTGTCCACATATCAATGACGAGGCCGATGGTAAGAAGGTCCAGGTCAGAGATCGCAATGCCAAGCTCCACACAACGCAGGAGGAACAGGGGCGTTGTCATTTCCCTTGTACTCCTGCCAACTCTTTTTTTGCCTGCACCTCCACCATCATGTTCTGTCCCCACAGTTCCAGAATCTGCGGCAGGACTTCATAGATGGAGAACATATCAAACTGGTCCAGCCATTCCTCAATGGTCGGAGGGATGGAATTGTCCGCATGATAAGCCATGATATAAGCCACGTTCTCGAAAATCTCCAAGTCCTCGATCTGGAATTCCTCTCCGTCCTCGGTCTTGCCTTTATAGGATTTCTCCAGCTTGGAGAGGTCTTTGAAAATATCCCTCTTAAACTTCGCCCGGTACAGTCGGGGGATGGTGGCCGAGGAACGGAACGCCACCTTTTTCCCACAAATCTCAATCTCACGTTTCAGCATTTTTTACGCTCCTTCCTGCCCTGACTCTTTTTCCGTCGGCAGATACACCGATTTATACCAGTTCGTATATGCCTCCTTGTCCGTGGTATCGCCCGTCCTGGCTTTTACAAGCCCATCCGAGCGAGGGTCCGCTGTAATGGACAGGGTTTCCGTTCCAGGCTCAATGGTGTCCTCTTTCGTCTCCGATTCAATGGACGGACGGGATGCCGAACAGTTATACAGCACATGGCGGATGGCATTCACATCCCCGTCAAACTCAAAGAGCAGGGCAAACTTCACGCTCTCGCCAACTCCGCTGTTCTCCACCAAGACACCCTTGGCGTCCAGCTCCTCCTGCAAAATCTCCGTGCGGAACCACTCCGGGATCAAGGCGATCTCCAGATCACCGCTGTATCCGTTATTGGTCACGGAACGGAAATACACGATGCCGTCCGCATAGAACGGGCTGGATTCGCCCTCCGCATCCAGGCTGATACTCACCGCTCCGGGAATCGCCTACGGTGCGGCATAGGCAAATGCGGTTACACCGTCTGCCACAGTTTCTGTCAGCTTTGCGGCATGGACATTTTTCAGGTTATATTTGACTTTGTTTCCCATAGCCTTCATACCTCCATTTCATAAATCACTTCATACAGTTTCTCGGACTCGATGTAGGTTTCCGATTTCTCATAGAACAGCCCGTAAGCATCAAAGACAGTTTCCAGCCGTTCTTCCAGTTGCGGTGCCTTCTCGTCCGTATACAGTTCCACATCCAGCTGCTTTGCTTTGAAGTAGACCTTCCCGTCTGCCGCAAAGTTGTTGCTGCCGGGTGTCAGGTAGCAGATAAAAGGCGGCTGTGGTGACTCCCCTTCCGCAAAATGGTGGTATGCAAAGGGCAGCCCCGTGCCGCCTAACATGTTTGCAATCTCTTCATAATCCATCACGAAAGCCCCCTTCTAATCGCTGCTTCCAGTTCATTCACGGCATATTCTTCTGCCGGGGCGATATGTGGTTTTCCCGCCACCCGGCCGCCGCCACGCTTGGCATGGCCCTTTTCCAGAAGGTGTGTCAGCCCCGGCTTGGTACGGTTATAGACCGTGATACTGACCTGCCCGGTTTTCTCTGAGGTCTTTTTGACCGCCCACCCCTTTTGATAACCGCCAGACTTGACCGGGGAGCCGGCCTGTGCCATTGCCTTCGTCTCTTTTGATACAGAATTCACCGCGGTCTTCACTACTTCATCCGTGACCTTTTTGTACTCATCCAGCGCAGACATGATCTCACTGGAGAGCTGGTCTACTGATATCTTCTTTGCCATAGGCCGTTACCTCCCTCTCACTGCCTCGGTTCCCTCCGGCATTTGAACCGGATCTCCTTCTTCCGGTAATTCATCAGGTCCACCGACTCAATGTCATAAACTTCTCCCCGGAACCTCACACGGAAGCCTGTGGAAGTGACAGCGGCGGCCTCACTGCACCAGCGCACCGTAAAGGTGACGGAGCGCTCCTCGCTGGATACCTCGCTTTCCTTCTCCTCTGCCTGATAGGTGGAAGCATAGGCATAACAGGAAAAGTAGTGGATCCATGTGTTCTTGTGATTCCCAATGGCATCCGTAACGACTGCATTCTTCTCAATCGTTATCCGCTCATTCAGCTTTGAAATCTCCATGCCTGCCTCTCCTTTCAAAGAACCCCTTCCCGGATGGAAAACAAAAGGGAACGGAGTGTCAGGGTAAGCCCATGATGGTCCGCTTCCTCCCGGTGTTCATACAGATAAGCGAGAGCATACAGAACCGCCACTTTCATCACTTCCCGTATCCGGGAAAGTTCTTCTTCCGTGTACGATGCCGTATCCTCTGTTTCATCCGCATCTACTGCTGCCCACTGTTCATCCGTAAGCCTCGCCACATCCGCACACAGTTTCCCAGCAGAAGTTAAGAGGATGCCGACCACGGCATCCTCTTCCGATGAATCCACACGCAGATAGGTCTTCGCTTCTTCCAAGGTTACCAATGCCATGGCTGTATCCTCCTCTCTCATCAGCAGATGGCAGGCATATACATATAACCACCATCTGCCATAATCTCTCCGCCTTATCAGGAACCGCTGGATGCGCTGCCCTTCATCTGGATCACCTGCACCGCTTCCGGCAGGATCAGCTTTCCGTCCACACGCTGCGTAGAAAGGAAACCTACCTGATCCGTGCGGGCATACAGCTCATTCAGGCGGCGGAAGGTTCTGCTCTGGCGGTCTGCGATCCAGTAGTAGCTGTAATCGCCAAAGGCCAGCACTTTGTTTCCTGCTGCCACGGCGGGCATAAAGGCAGAGGTCTTCAGCGGACGGTTCAGAAGTGTATCCGGCTTGCCGATCTCAAGTCCCGGCTTCCAGATATAGTTGCCGTTGTTGTCTTTTAAGGTCATCAGCTGCAGCACCACCGCCTCGTTGCACAGGAACTCCGCTTTCTTGCGGTACGGTGCTTTCAGTGCATAGTACAGCTGGAAGATTTCATCAAAGGTCAGCTTGGTCTGCGTTCCTGCGGTTACGCCCACCTTCGCCCCGGCATCGTCCAGGATGCCCAGCGGCTTGCCCACACCGTCCCCGGTAATGAATGCCTTCTCCTCCGCGTTGCCCATACGCACACCAAAACGGCGGGCGATATAGGTCGCAAGGTCAAACGCGGAATCGTTCAGAAGCTCATTGGAAACCTTGATCATGGTGCCCAGCTTATAAGCCGACAGCATGGTCTGCCCAAAGGTGGTGTCGCTCTCCGGGATTTCCTCCCCTTCATCGATCCAGCTGGCCTCCCCGGTGTCCTCCGCAATCGGAATCTTACGGGTGCCGGAACTGGTGCGGATCACATTCGCCATGCTTCGGAAGATGTTATTCTCCTCCAGTGCCTCCACCAGTTTCTTTTCAAACTCATCCGGCACGGTGTATCCGCCTTCCGTATCCACACCGACAGACAGCGCGTTTCTGACCTCGCCGTAGTTACCACGGTTGCGGATCATGTCCCAGAATGCATTCTTATACTCCTCCGTCCCGGTCGGGCTGGTGTCCTTATCCTTCGGGCTGCCGTTCTTCGGATCGCCATGCACCGGATTGGAGGTCGGGGCCGACAGCTTGGCGTCAAACTCCGCCTGCTGCTCCAGACGCTCGATCTCCGCACCCAGGTCCTTGACCTCCTGGGCCATCTTGTTGTACTGCTCCACCGCATCGGCGGCTACAAGGCCGTTCTCCCCGCGGTGCTGCTCCAGGAATGCCTTGGTCTGCTCCCAGAGGGTATTGCGCTTGCTTCTCAGTTCAAGAATCTTACTCATCGTCATTTCCTCCATAAAAAATGTGATTTTGGGTATAAAAAGAGCCGGATCTGTCTGTTTCAGGCGTTTGCCTTACTTCAAACACTCCAGCTGTTTCTCTAAGATCAGATATGGCACACTGCCATCTTCTGTTGTGCCGTCCATGCCGATTGCAGGATGCGGCGGCTTTTCTTCCATGGATTTGGAAGGTTCTGTGTGTGTATCCGCAGGCGGCTTCTCAGGAGGCTTCCCGCTGTCCACACCGAGCCGGTTCAGGATCGTCAGTCCCATCTGTCTGGTGGAATAAATCTGTGCCTCCAGATGGATGCCCGGCTTTTCCTCTTCCTCCTCTGTTTCTTCCTCCCCGCCTTCTTCCTCTTCTTCCGGTTCTTCCACGTCAAAGAGGATTTCATCCGCGAACCCCAGTTCCACTGCCTTTTTCGCATTCATCCACGTCTCATTGGACATCAGGTTGGAAATGCGGCTGTGGGACAATCCGCTCTTGGCAGCATAGGCGTTAATGATACTCTCCTTCACTTCATTGAGCGTATGGATTGCCCGCTCCATGTCTTTGGTATTGCCATAAGCGATGGTGCTGGGATCATGGAGCATCAGCATTGCCACAGGGGACATCAGCACTCTACTTCCAGCCATCGCTACCACAGAGGCAGCAGAAGCGGCAATGGCGTCAATCTTGACGGTAACCGCGCCTTTATAGTCCCGGAGCATCGTATAAATCTCCGCTGCCGCGAACACATTTCCGCCGGGGCTGTTGATCCAGACGGTAATATCGCCCTCTCCTGATTCCAGTTCCTCCCGGAATGCCTTTGGTGTTGCCTCATCCCCCCAGAAGGATTCCTCATCAATCGGTCCTTCCAGACGGAGCACCCTGCCGCCGGCTTCATTGTGAATCCAGTTCCAGAATTTCTTCATCGTTTCCGTTTCCTTTCTTTCGGTTTTTGCGGCGTACTCTCACTCCGCCTGTTCTCACTGTCAGGTGTCTTTTCCTCCGGCTGTTCCTTCGGCCGGTTCTGCTCCACAGCCGCCTGCTTCACCTGGGCGTATTTTCCAGCGTCCCGTAGTTTCACATAACCGCCGTTCAGGTAATAGTCGTCTCCTCCCTCTTCTGCCGGGATCAGGTCCATATTCTCTAGGCGATGGATGTCATTAGGGCTTAAGAAACCGTTACTGATGCCGGTGGCGTAACCGTTCATCCTGCTCTGGTAATCGCCACGCAGCAATCCATCCACGTTAAACTTAGGAAACAGCACATCCTGTTCCTCGGTAAGTAGAAGGTCTTTGATGATTGCCTGCTCGAACCGCACCAGCCAAGGAGTCAGTGTGTGTACCACAAAATTCAGTGACTGGTTCTCAATATTAGAGAAAGTCGCTCTCTGTAAGTCCTGGACCATATGCGGCGGCACCCGGAAGATACGGCAGATTTCTTCCACGCCAAACTGCCGGGTGGAAAGGAACTGGCTATCCTCTGGCGGTAATGAAATAGACTTATACTGCATCCCCTCCTCGAGCACAGCGACCTTATGGGCGTTATTTGCACCGCCATATACCGATGTCCAGTTATCCCGGATCTTCTGCGGGTCTTTTAAGACACCCGGATGCTCCAGCACGCCGCTTGGCTGTGCCCCGTTTTTGAAAAAGGAAGAACCATACTTCTCCACAGCCAGTGTGGTTCCGAGACTGTTCTTCATCATGGCAATCGGGGAAAATCCTACGAGTCCATTAAAGCCCAGGCCGGGAATATGCAGGATTTCATCTTTTCTAAAATAGATATCCTGGTTCTTTTCCCCCGGCACTTCATCCGTGTAAGCATGGTAGATATAATAGAGCTGCCCCTGTTCGTCACGGTCTACCTCCACATTCTCCGGGAGCAGCGGATACAGGCCGAGGACGTTATTCCTTCCATCCCGGATGATCTGGCAGTAGGCATTCCCCCACAAAAGCAGATGTGTCATCAGCGTTTCCCGCCAGGTAAAGCTGCTCATCTCATCGTTGGGCTGCCGGTATAAAATCCGGTAAAGCGGATGGTCTGCAGCCCTTTCCTTGCCTTTCCCATCATCCGTGTACCGGTACAGATGCAGCGGCAATGCTGCCACTGTTTCTGCCAGAACTCTCACACAGGCATATACCGTGGAAATCTGCATGGCAGACTGTTCATCCACCTTTTCCCCGCTGCTTGCAGTCCCAAAAGAAAAAATCTGCCCGGAATCACGGACGCTGTCCGTCACCTCCGGCAGATTTTCCTCTGGCGCATCCCTGGGTTTTGAAAAACCCATCCATTCTAAAAATCCCATTGGATTATTCCTCCCATACGGAAAACGCAGAAACACTCCAGTCCATAGGGACCAGAGTGTTTCTGCATTTCCTGTCATTAAACTGTTCTCAATCTAAATTGTTCTTATTCCGCTTCCACAGGCAGCGCATCGATAAGCTCCGACCAGAAATCGTGCAGGTATTCCGCTGCCTGCTGGATCACCGTGGCATATGGTTCTTCTGCCTCCGCCGCGCTGTTTCTCATCCAAATTACCGTATCATCCGCAAGTTCAGGCGTGGCTGTTACGAATACCGCTTTCTTCATTTCTTTTCCCATATGCGGCAGTTCCGCCTCCAGCGTGTCCCTCGCATAGACCGCCTCCCCTTTGGTGATCTTTCCGATGGCACAAAGGCCCAGGATGGCACTTTGCAGAAGCCCGGTATCCCGCTCTGCCCCCTGCCATTCTGTGTTCCACATCGTTTCCATGATTAGCTTTACCCTGTTATTTTCCATCTAAAAGGCTCCTTTCTCTTTAGGGTAGCCTATCTATCACTCTGGATGGGCGGAAAGTCAAGTTCTTATTTTCAGCCTACGAAATCATCAAAATACAAGCAGCCCACGGTCAGGATCATCATAGATACTGCCCTGCTGTCCTCCGGCATTACGGACACAGCGGTCAAGGGCCATAATGGATGCAACAATGCCATCAATCTTCTCCGGTGATTTTGCCTTTGTCGGCTTGATATTCTCTGCCGGGTCTGTTTCCACCACTACATTGCCAGCCATCCACCTCAGGACCGGGTTGCCGCCATGGATGATCTTCCCTTCCATCAGCAGCTTATAAAATTCCTTGGTAGGGGGAGACATGTCTTTGAACCCCTGGCCGAATGGAACAACTGTAAATCCCATCCCTTCAAGGTTCTGTACCATCTGCACCGCTCCCCAACGGTCAAAGGCAATCTCCAGAATATGGTAGGTTTCCCCCAGTTTCTCGATGAATTTCTCAATGAACCCATAATGGATAACATTCCCCTCCGTTGCCAGAAGATATCCCTGTTTCTGCCAGACATCATAGGGAACACTGCCGCGCCGCACACGCAGGGGGATGGTTTCCTCCGGTATCCAGAAAAACGGGAGCAGAATGTATTTCTCGTACTCATTTCTCGGCGGGAATATCAGGACAAATGCTGTGATGTCACCGGTGCTGGATAAATCCAGCCCGCCGTAACAATCACGTCCTTTCAATGCCTCCATATCGATTGGGATGTTCCCCAGGTCAAAAATCTGTTCGGGAATAAAACGAGTCAGGCTGGACACCCACATGTTCAAACGCAGCTGTTTGAACACATTTTCCTCTGCCGGGTTCTGCAGTGCCTCCCGGTATGCTTCCCGGACACGGTCAATCTGGATTGTCTGTCCAAGGGATGGATTCGCCTTATACCAGTTTTTCTCATCATGCCAGTCATCCTCATCCGTCAAGCCGAACACCACGGGGTAGAAAGTAGGATCGATCTTCCGGCCGGCAAGGATATCTACAGCCTTCGTGTGCAGTTCATAACAGATGGATTCTTTTTCCGTCCCGGCCGTGGTGATCAGAAAGAACAAAGGCTGTTCCCTGGCATCGCCGGAGCCTTTTGTCAGGACATCATATAATTTCCGGTTCGGTTGAGCATGCACTTCATCCAGCACCAGCCCGCTCACATTCAAGCCATGCTTGGTGCCGACCTCTGCGGAAAGCACTTGATAGAACCCGGCATTCGCATAATTCACAATCCGCTTGGTGGCTCCCATAATCTTACTCCGCTTCATCAGTGCGGGCGTCATCCGCACCATCTGGTTTGCCACATCAAAGACAATGGATGCCTGCTGGCGGTCTGCCGCTGCACCGTAAACCTCCGCTGACGGCTCATTATCCGCATACAGGAGATAGAGGGCTACCGCCGCCGCAAGCTCGCTGTTGTGGGTAGGTACCATGCTCCGTCCCGCAAGATACTGATGGCTTGGACTGTCTACCTGGATACATTGCATCTTCACCGGACGGCTGACTGGCTGTATATCTTCCAGATAATGGAAACAGGAACGCGTTAGTTTGACGCGCTCCCTGCTTCTTTCACTCTTCCGGCTTAATCTGGATGTTGGCTGGTCATCAAATGTGGTAAAGCGGATCTGATACAAAGTTTCCCCTGTCGGAACCCCTCTTCTGGTCGAAGGCGTGGTCGTCATGGCATTTTTAATACCAAGACTCCATAACAGTTCCCGGACAGATTCCGCAAGCTGCCGGATCGTACTGACGTATACACTCTGTGCTTTCCTATCTCCGATACACCCATCAGAATCCATAAGCCCCTGCAGCAGTTCCCACCGCTGTGTTTCCGACGCACGGAGATATTCCGGCCGGATGACTTTATCCCGGAAGTTCGGGACAAGTATCTTCTTAAGTTCAAAATACACCAGTATCTCACTTCCACCACAAACCTGGGGATACCTGTTGTGCAGCTGGTATGGAATAAATGCGATCAAGTCATCCACATCACAGTTCCGTACCGTTATTTCCGGCCTGTTCGCACTGCCATTCCCAAGCCAGTAGCCATATAGATACGGATCAACCGGAATTTCTGCCTCCTGCGTTTGAAGCGCGCCACACACCGGAATGCGTATCAGCGATTCCCGTTGTGCCTCCGGCCGATCAGAAAACCTCTGCCGATATCGCATCGTCCTTTTGTAAATTTCACCCGTTGTCCACTGCACGGCTTTCCGCTTCCCATAAATATATTCTGCATTCCACAGATGCCTTTCCCCCGCAACAATCGAACTTCCATCCTTAAATGTGATCCGGTATGCCTGTTCCTTGTCATCTACCTCGCTTTTTGCGACCACATGGCACGGCTTCCCCATCTCGTCAAAGACAATATCCCCCACCTGCAGGTCCCCCATCGAAGTGAATCCCTCTGGTGTTGGAATTGGAGTATCAAGTGCCAGCTCTTTTCCATTCTTCTTTCCGATTTCAACAAAAGCAGTCAGAAACTGCCGGTTCCCATCCTCTTTCACCACACCAAAAATGTCACGGATGATCTGTTCCTGCCAGGGCAGCAGCCAGAAGCGTTTCCCTGCCCATTTTCCTTTGGTGTGTCTTAAGTTTTCTATGAACTTCACTGCCCGGTCTGCTTTCGCTTTCTCATAATGGGAATCCGGCAGCATGAATTTTGTCGGCTGATAGTTTTTGAGTTTTGGGTAATCCTTCGGTCTTGTCTCTGCCATCAGCTTCCACCTCCCAACAGTTCCTCCATCTCATCCAGAGCACCACCCCGGCTGTCTGTATCCGCGATGATCCGGCTCCGGGAGGAAGGCGTCAGACCAAACTGTTCGGCAAAGCGGTTCATGATTTTCAGATAGGTCTGGGCAATGCTTACCTGCGGCACCTGCTGCCAGTACCCGGAAGGAGTCTTTACGATAGAGCCATGCTGCGTGATGAATTCCTCCGCCTCTTTCCACCGGGCATACGCCTGACAATATCCGGCAAAAGCGGCCATATCTACTTCCGTCAGGATGCCGATCTGCTCCATCTGCTTTGCCAGACGCCGCCACTCCTTCTTTGCCTCCGGCTCCAGCCACTTCGGGCAGGACGGAGCCTTCTTGGCTGGTTTCGGTTCTTTCGCATTCAATGGCCGCTTGCCCGGATTCCCCTCCAGCTCTTTCACTGCTGTAGGTATCGGTTTTCTTCCCCTTGTCGCCATCCGGCATCCCTCCTTTCCTCCAAAATGGGCAAACAAAAAGGACCTCCTAAGAAGTCCTCAAGTAAAATCAGTCTATATAAAAACGGGGATAACAAGACACAGCCCCTTTCCGGGGTTATGCCTGTAGCTTCGTTGTAATTTTAAAGTTCAGTTTTTTCTCCGGTCAGGATGTTGACCACCGTGGTTCCTTTTCCAAAAGCGGCTTGCATCTCCATGCGCTCCTCTTCGGAAACCGGCCTTGCGTTTTTCCGGTATTCTGCAAGGGATTCAGAAACCTCTTTGTCCCTGGCCGCTGTGGTTGCCTCCACACTGACCTTGTCAGTGACCATCGCCAGCTTCTCCAGCATGTCGCTCATCAGCACCCTGCCGATGCAGTTGCGGGCAACCCCGTTTTCATCAATGGTAATCTTGCCGGCCTGCAGGTCTGCTTTCACCCTCTCCAGTTCTTTCTGTGCTTCCTTTTCCCAATATGCTCCAAGTTCCCCGCTCAGTTCCTTTTGAAATCTTGTCATCGCTGTTTCCTCCGTTTTCTCTGTTTTCCCTTTCGGTAGTAGCATATTACCTCTGGTTTTGCACATTATCCAGTCAATTCTGGGCCATAAATGTACCAAAGATACGGTGGGGAAATTGTTCATTTTATTCCTTCGCCCCTCTTATATCTGCCCGTGGAGCGCCCTGCCAATGCTGCACTTTTCTGTTTGACTAATACGCCTACAGTGCCGCCACAGCCGGCCATGTCCGCCTTTTTCCCGGAAGGCCGGACAAAACCCGGCGAACGGCTTTTGAGGGGCTTACCGCCCCTCTCCCGGCCGATTACGCTTTTCTTTATTTCTCTTCCGCATCCCCGATGGAAAAAAGGTAGCCATGGGCTTTCTCGTATTCCTCACTCATAAATGCTGTGTGCCGGCTGTTAATCTCCACCAGTCCCTCCAGCCCGCATCCGTTCTGTGTGAAAAGCCATGCGGTTTCCACTGCGGAAGACCAGGTGGAGGAAAAGGTGAATTCTTCAATGCCGTATTCCCGGAGGCTGCCGATCAGCGGCTTTACCTGTTCATCCCAAATGGTATCGTTTAAATCAATATACTCATTGCCCCGCTCCTGTGCCTCGCTGTATAGCCGGTAGATTCTTGCGTAGGAATTTCCCTTTGCCGCGATCTGCTCCTCCAGTTCATGGTAAGCATCCCGCGCAGCTTCCTGTCCTTCCTTGCTGCCTGCCTTTTCAGCCTCATGGTACTGTACTTTGATTGCCGCCTCCCGTGCGTATTCTTCTGCAAAATTATTTTTCTTCATGTTCTGTGTCCTCCTTGACTTTTGGGTGTTCCCCTTTGGTGTGACACATATTACCGTCAGGTACAGATAATAGCAACTTATATCTGAACTATAATGTACACAATCATTTCAAAGAAAAACTGTGCATTTTATCCCATGCTCACACCTCCGAATCATCACAGTCTGTCATTCCCATCATCAGTTTCATGTAAATATTTGTGTAGCGTTCTTTCTCACTGCCCTCACAGGCTGCCATTGCCCGCAGGAAAAACTGCTTCGTCAGCTCACGGCTCTTCCAGATATCCTCTGTATCATAGCAGACGGTACGGACCGTTTCTGTACCACATTCGATGTCTGTCATAAGCTGCCACACCCCATCCCGGAAATGCGCCGACAGGACGCTCTGCGGCAGAAGTTCCTCCGAAGGGATGTCTCTGAAATCCTCCCTGCATCCGGGATGGGCTTTTACCGCCTGCCCGGAAAGGAGCCGTTCTGTCTGCGCTTTATCCAAATCCACATACCCTCCCGGTGTCATCATGGATATCCTGTCATCCGTGTGCCTGCCAAGGAACTCCCGCACGGAAATCTGGTATGGCTGATCCGGCTTTAAATTTCCTTCCTGAAACAATCCCTCCAGGTATTCCTCCGCCGCCGTAACGTATTTTTCTATTGCTTCTTCGATCAGGCTGTTTCTGGAAACCCTGCACCCTTCCTGCCGGCTCCGCTCTTTCCGGATGGTTTCCAGTTCATCCAGTAAGGGCTCCGGCAGTCTGATATTCAAATTCTTTTTCCCCATCTGCTACCCCCTGCAATCGTCCTGATATCCGTTCAAAAATACTCCGGCTGTACGTTTTCCAACGCTGTCCATAAGTGCCTGCTCTAGGATTGCTTTATCAAACCCGAAGTCCTCATAACCGTCTGTCAGCACCTTGTAGTAATAGCCCGTTGGACTGGCGAGGCGGCGGCGCTCATCCATGATATAGACCATTGCGGTCAGTTCCTGGCTGGCGTCCGTTCCGGTCATTTGGACTGTTAATGTCAAATCCTTTTTGTAGTAAAAGTTGGGATAGCCCTCATAGCGGTCAAGGCTTTTCTCGTCACTGGAGGAAATCTCCCAGATGAGTACTGGCACCTTTTTTCCTTTCCTCTGCTCAATGGTAGCGCAGCCCTTAAAAAGCAGCGCGTAATCCTCAATGACCGCAGTTCCGATGACCTTTGCGTCCGGGCAGCGGCAGGCCATCTGGCCCACTGATAAGTTGTTTCCGTATGCTATGTAGTATTTTTTCTTACTCATTTGCTTTCTCTCCTTTCTTCCGCACTTCTCTGGCGGTGTGGTATTAATCACTCTTTTGGCCGGTAATAGCAAGCGAATCCTGGTCTATAAATCCACCAAATGTACCGGCCGCAGATTGTGTACTTTACCTTCGCTGGTAACGTTCTATGTATTCTCCCGCAGCCCTGATCCCGATACTGTCCGCCAGCCCCCTATCCAGAATATCGGTATCAAAATTCCACTCGCCATACCCTTCATCCAAAATCCGGAAATACTCCATGTCCGGTTCCCCAAGAATACGCTCCTCGTGCATCACATAGGCCATGCACCATTTCCTTTCTTTCATCCGCCTGCCGGAATCCAGCCTCGTGACAGAAAGCCGGAAATTCCGCTTATAATAATACCGGGGATAACCCTCACAGCGGTCAAGCAGCGCTTCATCCAGTTCTGAAATCTTATAGACCAGTGCGGGGATACAGCAGTTGGCATCCTGCTCGATGGTTGCGTAGCTTCCGGTCTTGCTCTTTTTGAACAGGAGACGGTAGCCGGGAATGACAGCAGTGCCAAGCACCACGGCATCTGGGCAGCGGCTTTTCATCCGTTCCAGGGACAGGTTGGAACCGTAGGCCAGATAGAACCGTTTGGGTTTTCTCGCATCTGCTGATGCGAAATCAAGGGAAAACAATCCAGCCACCGTCACTCACCGCCTTCCGTCTCTTCCGGGGCTTCCTCTACTCCGGTCAGGGAATATTCCACACCCTGGAAATCTGCTTCGTTTAAGTCGATCTGACTGTCCTGCCACCAGTTCTCCACCATGCGGAGGGCTTCCTCCGGTGTTGCTTCCTTCATTTCCGATTCGTACACGGTGATCTCCCTCTGGTAAAGTTCCGACACCGTCACTTTAAATGCCCTGCCTCTTGGGGCAGCATCCATATGTTTCATCCTGTTTTCGTTTTTCATGATATCTTCGCCTCCTTCTACCACCCCAAGGGCGGCTACCCGCCCGGAAGTGCCTGTGTATGCCATGCCTGATCTTTACGGTCTCCCATGCCTCCATGCGCAGTTCCCTTCTGCGTTCCGCATGAAATAATCCCTTGCGGTTTTGAACTCGTCCCCGATGAATCCCAACCGGAGCATCCAGCACCGTAATGCGTAAGCCACGTTTTCGTCCTGCTGCTTTTTCGGGCTTGCGTACCGCAGTTCTTTTGCAAGTTCGCTCATTGCAAGGCAAAGCTGGATCATGGATTTTAGCTGGCCCGCATGGAGACCTCCCTGCCTGCCGTCTCCCGGTTCATCAAACTGGAAAAGCCGGAATTCGATGGTATGATAGCGGTTAAAAAAGCTATGGAGGTTGAGCATCCGATAACGTGTCGGTGAGTAATGGGAACTGTCCCTCGACCCGTTGTACCAGCACCGACTGAGTGCCTCCATGGTCTTCGGCTTATTCCGGTTCAGCCGTTCCAGGAAAGCCGGGTCTACCGTCCGGCAGTACCGGCTCTGCCTCCAGCGGTCGATCCGGACCGCCTGTGTCAGCTGTTCCTCATGGGCTGCCATGATGTTGACCAGGTTCCGGATGGTCTGCGGCGTGTGGCCTTCTCCTGAAATGTGGATGTGGACTCCGCAGCCCCGGCTTGCCGAACTGCGACCCCCTGCTTTACGGAGAACCCGGATAAGCTGCTGGAGCGTTTCGATGTCGCCGTATGTAAGGATCGGGGTGACCATCTCGCATTTTTGGCTGTCCGGCCCCTCAATGCTCACATCCCTCTGGAACTTCCATTCCCTTCCCTGTGCATCCCATGCTGACCAGGTGCAGTATCCGTTCCGGCCTGCGGTGTATTCATATCTGCCGGTTCCAAAGAACTCGGCTGCTTTCTTCGCTGCCTTTTCCCTGGTGATGTTATTCATTTCTATCTCGACTCCGATGGTCTGGTTTTTCATTGCCTCAATCTGCGCTCTTGTCTTTTCGTTCATTTTCGCTATCTCCTTTGCTAAAACCGCTTGCCTGCGGTGTTCTCTGCTCTTTTGTTGTGTCTATATATCACTCTGAACGCAGATAATAGCAAGTTGATAACGGGCATAAATGTACCAAAGATCAGGGGCAGAAAGTGTGTATTTTATGGCGGGAAAAGCACTTGATAATGCACATTTTCAGAGGTAATATCACTTACAATGGAGAAGGTGGCTGATTATGTCCCGGCCCCGGTTACTGGCCGGGAGTAAAGGTCTATTCCTCAAAGCTGGCGTTGGCTGCGGCAATGTATGCGGCATCCGCCACAGCCTCCTCCGTCTGTACCTCATCCAGACCATTCAATTCCGCATTCGGACGGGTATCTGCTTCCAGCTCCGCCAGTTCTATTTTCTTTGCCTCACGCTTCGCTTTATTTTTCGCCTTTGCCTTTTCCGCTTCCTCCGGTGTTCGGAATGCGGCGTGGCCGCCAAGGTTCTCCATCAGCACCTTTCTGGTAGATTTGTAGGCGTCCCCATTCATCCCAAGCCGGAGGAGCCAGATGCGGAATGCGTATTTTTCGTTATCCGTGTTGACCTCTTTTGCCTGAATGCGTTTCTGGGAAAGTGCCATGTCATTCATCATGGCAGCCAGCTGGCAAAAGGCATCGGCGTGTGCCTGGTCTGCCGGTACCGGAAAACCTGTGAAGGAAATCTGTTCTTCTGTGATCTGAATCCCCTCCATACCGCCGTGCACTTCCGTATAATCTGCCATCGCTTTCAAAAAGGTCTGGACTGTTGCGGTGCAGGCGTCATCCCGCAGGGCCTCTGCCAGTTCTTTTTCCACATGAAAGTTCCCGCCGGATGCTTTGCTAAGGAGCGGGCCCCTGCTGTAAATCATGTTCACAAGGTTTCTTAAGGAAACTCCCGTGTGCTCCCCGACCGGAAGGCTGATTGCCAAATCCAATAGTTCCTCTCCTTCCTGGGCGGCTGTCTCTTCCTGAACCTCTGACGCGTATTCGCTGTCCGGGATGGAATCTGTCTCTGCTGTTTCCTCTGCCTGCCCTGATTCTTCCGCTGCCGCTTCGAGGCTTCCCTCTGCATCCTTGATCAGTCCCTCGTTTTTCAGGGCCGCAAGGATTCCAAGGTCTGCCGCATCCTCTTCCACTGTCAGGCTTCCATCCCGTTCTACCGTGTAATCCCCAATCTCATAAGCGCATCTCGGCATCCTTGTGTAATGCGGGGCAGTCCCCGTAAGTTCTCCGAGCCCTTTCACCAGTTCTTTCCTGTCTGTTATGTTCAACTCAAATCTCATCATAACCAGCCGCTCCTTTCTTCGTTCTCTCCGGCTTTTTTGCCGGTGTTCTTTGGCGTATGGTATTAATCACTCTAAAGCTGGGATAAGTCAACGGATATCCCCGCAAATGTGCGGAATTGACCTAATGCACAAATCCATGGGCGGGAATTGTGCATTAATGCAGGTTCCGGTCATCTTTCCGTTTTCTGCGCTTTTCCTCAATGTCCTGTATCCATTTCATCTGTTCCGCATCATCATCCTCATCCCCGGCTGCCATACAGAGGGAAAGGGTAACGAGGAACGTAAGAATTACAAAAACGGCAGCCGCAGCAATCAGCCATCCCATAAGGCATCCCTCCTATGTATCATGGCAGAAGCCCGCCCTGCTGCTTATGGTTCCCCATCGGCAGCAAAGATGTCCTCCGCCATCGTTCATTACTCCGTTTCTACCCCGCACTGTGCAGCCCAGGCAATACCAGCCAGTACGAAATACGCACACGGCAGCGCGATCCCATTTCCCCAGAGCTTATATTCTGCGGAGTCCGAGTATGGGTCTGCCAGCCATTTCCGGACCTGTTTCTCCGTCTTTGGCTTTTTCGATGTCCCCATGACCTTCCGGTGTGTTTCCCACACTTCTGTCCAGAACTCTATTTCTTCTGCGGTCGGATTCTCTATCCCCAGACCTTCACACCACCAGTCCGGGAAACCCTGAAGCCTTGCGCATTCGGTCGGAGTCAGGCGGCGTACAATATAGTACGGTTCCACGATATGATAATCGCCGCTGAATGCCTCCTGGTTGCCAAGCCACTGCTTGGACCCCATGCTGGCGGACAGCGTACCAAACACCTCCTTCCCGGATGCGGTCCTGGCATTTACCACGGGCGGGTCCTTATAATCCCTCGCCATAAGGGGCGGTGTCAGTTCCTCACCGATTCGTGTGTAACATCCGGTAGTCATGCAATAGGCAACCGCATGACGGTCGGCCGCATCCAGCGTAAAAGACACATTCTCATTGATGCCGCTGCCCTGCGGTCCGTTCTTATCCTCCCTGCCGATCATGCTGCCCTGCAGGACATAGGTCTGCTGTTTCATTCCCGGTTCCGCCGCAAGCGCGCTGGATTTATCCCCAAGGTCACGAACCTCATCCCTCTGGTTCTGTGCAAAGGCAACAATGGCAATCCCGCCCTGGTTGCAGCCCGGATTCCCGCCATTCGCATCCAGCGTCCGGCTGATCTGCGCTTCGTAAAATCCGGATTTCGGATTGTCTGACTTCATGGCGTTGCTGTCCTTGGAGCAGATACCAAACGCACCTACCACCAGTTCACTGCACCGGGTTTCCCCGACATCAAAGGTGTTCAGCGTGTTTGCCACCTCCCCCTCTTTCCAGGCCTGGCCTTCCTCAGCTGAATGCGGGCGCGTCCCTTTGCAGAACGGCACAAACACCGTCTGGTCATTGTTGCAACCAAGAGTCGCTGATTTATCATCTTGTAATAAAATGCCTTTTCCCCCGCCGTCACATCCGCTGCGGATTTTCATTGTCTTTGGTTTTTCAACTATAAAAGGCTGGTTATTGCCGCCCATGCCATAAGTGGCATTGACCGTAGGTGCTGTGTCCAGCGGTCCTTTATACCGGGTATCCTGTGAGTGGTTCTCATACATCTCGGCTTCTGGCGGTTCCCCTGACTCAGCCATGACCAGCGGCACGTTCCCGCCGCCAGTCCCCATCCGGCCAGTCAGCGTCTGCACCTTATCGTCCTCGGAAATCTTCACACGGCTGTCCGCCGGGTGGTTCTCCAATGCGACCGCCGCCGGAACTACTCCGGCCCGCAGCGTGGGGGAGGTTTCTGCTTCATAGCCAATACTCCGTGATTGTGCGGAATGCTCCGTACAGAACCCGGCCGCCTCCATCACGCATGGGGGATGGTGTGCCTCTGCCCGCAGGGTACAGGCGACCTCCTTGGTCACATCCATACGGCTCCCGCCCTGGTCATTTAGGACGATCCTTCCGGTTCCTCCGCAGCCTGCCTCTCCAGCGCGATCCGCAAGATCTCCGGCAGCTCTTTGCCACGCACGGAAGCCCTCCGCAGAATACCCCGACACGCCTTCGGACTCAAATAATATCTCCGGGGCACGTTCACCTGCAAAATCTGCGACAAGGAAGATACGTTTTCTTCTCTGGGGTACTCCCCACCACTGTGCATCAAGGACTCTGTATGCGGCTGACCATCCGTCTCCCACATAATAGTCGGCGTAGGGCCAGCCTTTTTTGTCAGGCGCAGGCACCTCGGCGGCCGGTTCTTTAATGCCGATGACGGCTTCAAGGACCGCCCTGAAATCTTCTCCTTTGTTGCTGGAGAAGGCGCCGGGGACATTTTCCCAGCAGATAAATCTTGGTTTCTCTCCATTGGTCTTCTCCCTCATTTCTTTCACAATCCGGATCGCCTCATAAAACAGGCTGGAACGTGAACCGTCCAGACCGCTCCGCTTTCCGGCGATAGACATATCCTGGCATGGTGAACCGAAGGTGATGATATCCACAGGCGGGAGGTCTGCCCCGCTGATGCCTGAAACGTCTCCGTAGTGTTGCATCTGCGGAAGCCTTGCTGTGGTCACGCGCACGGCAAAAGGCTCAATCTCGGATGCCCACAAAGGCGTCACCCCGGCAAGGTTACCGGCCAGGGGAAAACCCCCGGAGCCGTCAAACAGGCTGCCGAGGGTCAGCGTTTTATCTCCCGTCATTCCAGCGTACCTCCAGACTCCGTGGCTGCCTGCTCCCCTGACGGAAGATCCTCTGTATCCAGCCGCACCACCTCATCCAGTGACAGCTTCTGCCCGTCACGCATGACGTACACATCATCACACCGGCCCTCTTTGTACTTGATATAGCGTTTGACCGCCACATCTACAAATTTCTCTTCCAGTTCCACGCCATAACAGATACGGTCCAGTTCCTCACAGGCAATCAATGTAGATGCCGAGCCGAGGAATCCATCCAGTACAATGCCATTGGTCATCGTACACTGCTTAATCAGGTAAGCAATCAGCGGAACCGGCTTGCTGGACGGATGCCCGCAGCCTTCCTCCTTAGAACTTTTCAGCCTTGGAAAATCAAAAACAGTTACCTGTTTTTGGTCGCCATACCAGCGGTGCCGTCCATCTTTACGCCATCCAAAGATGATCGGTTCGTGGATGTATTTCCAGTCCGTCCTTGTCAATACCAGACGGTCCTTCTTCCACACCAGCCCCGCCCCCACTTTGAAACCTGCATCCTCAAACGCATCATGGAAAATCCGGGCTTTTGCCGTTGCATAAAACACGTAGATGGATGCGTCATTTGCCATTGCTTCGTGGAAGCAGGAAAAGGCTTTCATCAGAAATTCCACTGCATCATGGTCATTCAGGTCATCGTTTGTAATCGTGCCGGATGTACTTTGCAGCGCCACCATATATGGAGGGTCCGTACACACGAGATTTGCTTTGACTTCTCCCATCAGCCGGGTATAGGTTTCCGGCAGAGTGGCATCACCGCAAATGACCGTATGTTTGCCAAGATGCCAGAGATCCCCTTTCTTTGAAAAAGCCGGCCGTTTCAATTCGCTCTCCACATCGAAATCATCTTCCTTGACTTCTTTGTCATGGACTTTATTGAAAAGTTCATCAATCTCCGGCGGGTCAAAACCTGTTTTCCCTAAATCAAAGTCACTGTTCTCGATGTCCTTCAACAGATCAGCCAGCAGGGAATCATCCCATGCGCCCGTGATCTTATTGAGGGCAATGTTCAGTGCCTTCTCCCGGACCTTGTCAATATCGACCACAGCGCACGGAACCTCCGTATATCCCAGGTCCATTGCCACAGTCAGTCTCTGGTGGCCGCCGATGATCGTCATGTCGGCATTGACCACAAGAGGGTCTGCAAACCCAAACTCCGTAATGGAATTTTTAATCTTCTCGTACTCCTTATCCCCCGGTTTCAGTTTCTTACGGGGATTGTATGCGGCCGGCCTGAGTACGCCCACCGGCAGCACTTTAAGTTGTGCAGTTTTCTGCATCCATGCGTCCTCCTTTACTCAGACGCGCATGACCTCTGAGAACGGCACGAAAAAAGAGCCGAATAAGAATCCCGGCTCCGCCTCTTTTCCGCCCTCCGGCGTCTGTTCATTCATGGGACACCACTGCGGGTTTTCTCCATTTGCGGATGCAAGCACCCTGTCCTCACAGTAGTCAATCTCATGTACGCAGATACCCATCGTATTGCAGACGCAGTACACACCGATGGTTTCAATCTTATCCTTCATTTCCCTCACGCTCCCTTCGTTTCGCCCGTCCTCTGTTGGCACAGGCATGGCTGCAATATTTCCTCACTCTCCCATACTCCCGGCTTGCCAGAAATGGTTTTCCGCACTCCGGGCAAATAGCCGTCCGGGTGGATTTCCAGTTTTCCGGGTGCGGGTTTCTGTTCTTCCACGCATACCTGCAGGGTTCCGAGCAGAATATCCTTGGACGGCCTCTGCCGTTTGGCGTGACCGCCGCACCGCAGTTGGGGCAGAACCGTTTCGCCATATCCTCCAGCATCTGTGCTTCTGTATTTGCTTCCATCGTTGCCCCTCCTCCTATGTGGTTCATGCTGCACCGTTTCCATGCTGCGCCGTAACCCCGCCCATTTTGCGGAAAAATCCCAAAAAACACATAAAAAACAGTGAGGTAAATTTTCCTCCTGTCAGCATGGATGCCGCATGGGTCGTTCCTGTTTCATTCCAGATTTTCATGTTCCACCGGAACAAACAAAAACACACAAAAGTTCCCATTCTATCAAGGGATTTCATGTGTTTTGGTTCATTTCGGATATTTATAAGATGGGGGCTGGCAGTGCTGCCGTGCCTCTTCGTCTGCTGGTTTCATTTTGCGCCGTAACTGCCAGACCCCCGGCCTATCAAATTCGCGGTTTTTTACGTTTGAGGGGGCGGCGGTCTCCGTGGCACTTCACCACAGAGAAGTGAACCCGGCCCCCGGCGGGCTCTTTCCGCCATAATGTACACAAACAAAACCACGAAAATCCGTGTAATTTATGGCAGCGGATCTGCTGGATATATTCCGCTTTCAGAGGTAACATGACCGTACCGCAAAGAAAGGAGGCATGAACCTTTGAAAGAAAAACAGAAAAGAAACCGCCGCAGGAAAGTCTACTACACTTACCAGGGCAGGAATCTTTCTCCACAAATCCGTCTGGAAGGGAAGTGGCTGGAGCAGCTCGGCTTCACAGCCGGCAGCTTCGTATCCATCCAGTGTGAAAAAAGACGGCTGGTGATTGAAAAAGACACGGATCAATAGGTGTAGGTCGGATTATTATCTTCCGCCCGTGTCTTTTTATCATGACACTGCTTACATAAACTTCTCCAGTTGCTCCGGTCCCAGAACAGTTTTTGGTCGCCACGGTGTGGAGTGATGTGGTCAACCACTGTCGCCTTCACATACCGCGGCGGCTGTTTCTTCATGCACAGCACACACATCGGATGCGCCCGCAGGTATTCCCGGCTGGCCTTTTGCCATCTCTTGCCGTACCCTCGCTTTGCAGCTGACCGCACTTCTTCCGGGTGCAGTGCTTTGTGTTTTTCACAATATTTCTGTCCGTAGGAGACAAGAGCCGCACATCCGGGATGTCTGCACGGCGTGTTTGGTCTGTATGGCATTGTTATCACCTCCAATCAAAAATCGTCCACTTCTTTCTTTTTTCGTCCATTTTTTCTTTCAAACTGGACGATTCCGTTTTTAAACAAATAAGCAACTAAACTATTGCCATTTCGTTCCTTACTCTTTATAATAACAATGAGTTAGATGCTCGACATTCTTTACAGTGTGCATCTCATCCACTGTTTTTACAAAAACGCTTCGCAATGTGCGGCACAGAAACATTGCTTAACAGATTCCGTTCATGACGGCAAGAATATCATGAACGTATGTGTTTAGCTTCCGCAAGCGACGGGGTGCTGCAAAGCGTAGAATATCGCTTACTTGTATTCAAACTTCACTAAATGATGACGAGTGACGGTTCTGACTCGTCGGTAATATAAAAACTGACCGAGCGAAGATGATGTGTGACGGTTCTGACACATCGGTAAAATAATAATTGACCGGGCGAAGTAATGGTCTGAAAACTGACTTTAACCAGTCAGTTTTTTATTGTGTATCACTAGATAAATAGGCTAATATCCATGTATAAGAAAAGCCGGGGCGAATAAAACACCTCGGCTCTTCCACTTTTATTCTGTTGGTTTTAAATCCGTACGATCAGCTCAGACGGAGTAAATGCCACCACTTTGCTCTTCGCAAAATCCCTTACATTTCTCGTAATAATATAATCTGCGTGTACACGTTCGGCCGTCACACTCTGAACAGCATCCTCAAAATCATCCCATTCCAACTCTGCAGCATGGGTAAGGTCTGAAACATTGAAATCAGCAAATTCAAAGATCAATGACAACGCCTTTAAAGTCTCCTCTATCTTCTTCGGGTCAAGTTCTTTCCGCATAATATAAACCAGATTAGCAAATGTTAATGCTGAAACATAACCTTTTGCCTTTTCTGTTTCACACAATTTCCAGACAACAGAGGAAGCCTGAACATGCGGCTCACGGTTCTGAAGGACATCCAACAGAATGTTCGCATCAATCAATAGCTTCATACTTTTCCTTCAACCTTTCTGCCTTTACTTCATCAAGGTCATAGTTCCCTTTCAGAATGCCGGTCAATGAGTCTGTCAGGTACGATACAGCAGCATCCTTCGGAATAAAACGCCCTACCTCCCGACCATTCTTCGTTACAATAATTTCCTGCCCGGACATAACAAGATTCAGGTATCTTCCAAAATTGTTCTGCATTTCTGTTGCAGTTGCGGTTGCAGTAATCATATCAACACCTCCTTTAGCTAATTTTAGTATATCAAATATTAGTCATTTTATCAATAGGTGTTACAATTTTTATTGTTATTCCTCCCATGGAAGTCCGGGCTTCCCGAAGTGCCCGTAGGTGGATACCAGGTTATAGTCCACATCTAACAACCCCAACCATTTAATAATCCCCCTCGGTGTCAGATCATAACTGTCACCCACATAAGCCTGGATAAAATCCAGCGGCTGGAACTCTGTACCGAAACAGTCCACATTGACGGACACCGGATGTTCCATCCCGATGGCATAAGCAATCTGTACCTCACACTGCTCCGCATATCCGGCCTGCACAATGTCACGGGCAATCTTCCGTGCCATATACGCTGCCGAGCGGTCTACCTTACTTGGATCTTTCCCGGACAGCGCACCACCGCCAAGCCTGCCGATGCCGCCATAGGTATCACAGGCAAGTTTCCTTCCTGTCACGCCGCAGTCAGCAAACGAGCCGCCGACCACAAACCGTCCGGTCGGATTGACCAGTTTCACGAAGTCACCATTCAGCCCGTACTCACAGGCCGCCAGCACCATCATCCCTTCGATGATGTGGCGGAAATCACTGACTTCCACATCCGGGCTGTGCTGCACGGAGCAGAGGAAAGCGGTAATCCGTCCGCTGCTGTAATCAAAACTGACCTGCGCCTTGGCATCCGCCCGGAACATCTTTGACGGGTGGTTCTTCAAAAGCCGCAGGAACTTGGTTGCCGCGGCAAACGGAACTGGAAGAAGTTCCGGTGTTTCATTGGTGGCATATCCGAACATGATGCCCTGGTCTCCGGCTCCGCCCTTATCCACACCAAGGGCGATGTCCGGGGACTGCTCCCTTACCATGAGGGCAACATCCAGCGGGTTGATGATCTCCATCCTGCCGTATTCCGTCTTTCCCTTTCCGATACGCTCCAGCACATCATCCACCAGTTTCCGGTAGTCCGGCTGGTGCTTACTGGTCAGTTCCCCGGCAATGATCAGGCGGCTGTCCTTTAACAGACACTCAATCGCCACCCTGCTTTCCTTGTCATGTACCAGACAGTCTGTCACAATGGCATCCGCAACCTGGTCACAGATTTTATCGGGATGCCCGTCTGACACCTGTTCGCATGTTAAAATCCTGCTCATAGTTTTAATTCTCCTCTCGTTTCATGTATTACAAAGCAGGCACCCTTTGCCGCTGCTCACAATCGAAGCCACCGCAAAAGATGCCCGCAATGTTTCATATCTTCCACACAATGATTTGCGTTTTCCAAAATCTTGTACTCTCTCCCACAATGTCTCGATGTTCTTTTCTGCCCCGCCTGTAAATTGTGGCAGCGTGTGGCAAAAACAAAGCATCCAAAAATCAGAACTTCTTTCCCCCATGAACCCCGATTTTCCTTGAAAATACAAGGTTTCCCGGTTTCTCTTTTTCTATTTTCTTTTTATCTGGGGCAACTGGGGCAGGTAAAAAGTAAAATACATATAAAAGAAAGTAATATAAAAATATTTGGTTTTGAGCTGCCCCGGTTGCCCCACCTGACTGCCGGAGTACGAAAAAACCGCATAAATACTGGCTTTTCTCCATCTGGCAGGCACATTTTCCGGGGCAGCGATGGGGCAGCACATTTGCCGTAACCCGCCACTTTTTTTACGATAACGGTGAAAATTCTGTATCATCATCCTCTTTTACAAACTCCACATCCAGAGTCAGTGTGGTCTTTTCCCCGCCATCCTTTGGCCTGCGCCTGACTTCTATGTGGTCTTTCAGAAAAGATTTCTTAAAGTTGCCCTGCCCCTCCGGACGGTAGTTGTTTTCTGAACACCACTCCTTATAGCGGTTATAGATGGCCTGGCTCCGAAGCTCGCTTCCCTTTACTTCCACCAGACAGGCGGATGCAAACTGGCTGATCTTATCCGATTCCATCCGGTATTCCTGCGTGGCCTCCAGTACAGACTTCGGCATTTCCAGCCTTTCCCTCCGGTACATCTGGTATCCTTCCAGCACCCAGTTAAAAATGCCGGACTGGTTCTCCGGCAGCGCAAAAAAGGATTTTAATCCCTTATCCTGTTCATGCTCCTCAAAGTGGCGGTTGAACGGGATGATCTTAATACGCCCGGATTCAAACAGTGTCAGGTCTGTGATGTTCGGCAGATGGTTTGTGTTCACGAACACTTTAAACCGGGTCTGGAATTCAAAACTGTTCTCATGGAGAAACCGGGCAGTGATCGTGTCGTTGCCAGTCAGCCTTTTGACAAGCCCCGCATCCAGTGTGATCTTCTTTTCCGGCTCGGAAATATTCACAAACCTCGCACCAGCAAGACGGGCAAGTTCCTCCGATGGACCGCCTCCCTGTGCAATGAATTTCATCGCAAGCATGAAAGGGTCTGCGTTCTTCCCGTACTCTCCCATGATTTTTAAGAATGTCTCCATTGTGGTCCCTTTGCCATTTCTGGTGGTTGCGCCATAAAGAATAAACAGGCATTCCAGGGAAGTATCCCCGGAAAGGGCATACCCCATCGCTTTCTGCAGGTAGCGGATGCGACCGGTATCTCCCTGCATGATCTCATCCATGAAGGCTCTCCATCTTGGGCAGTCCGCATCCCGGTCATACACCACTTCGGAACATTTCGTCAAAAAATCCTCCGGCCGGTGTTCCCGAAACTCCATTGAACGTAAATCCAGGGTGCCGTTCCTACAGTTGAACAGATAGGTATTGTTGTCAAAAAGCACCATGGGAATCGGATAAACGGAAGTCGCCTCTTTGACCATGGTGTCCCTGTGCTTTCTCAGCTGCAGCTTGCGGACGCGGTCAATAAACCGCTTTCTGGCGTCCTCTTCCGTGATGGTAAGGGCAAACACATACAGTTTATCCGCCAGCATCTTTGCCAGTTCCGCCACTTTCAGGCTCCCCAGATCCTCCTGCCAGACCGTGCCGTCATAGATATACCACAGCTTACGCTCTTTGTTGTATCTCGCTATGGGCTTGAAATAATCCGCAAACATATTCCCGATGCCGATTTCTTCCCTGCCGTAGCGCGGGTTGGAATGGGGAGCCATTTCCTCCAGCGTCAATGCCAGCCTGGAAAAATCCGGCTGGAAATCCACATCTTCTTCATCCAGGCAGGAAAATTCCTCCTCCACGATATCCTGTGCATTGACCGGAAGATAAATGGAAGTACAGCTGTTCACTGCGTTACGGATGGTCAGCGCCCCATAAGTCGTGCCGGCCTGTTTCCTGTCCCACTTCGGGCGCATCATGCCGGAACTACGGTAAATGCGGTCCATCTGTTCCTCATCGCAGCCGCACCAGAACGCCAGCATGGAAATAAAGCTCATGTCTGCGTCTGACTGGTTATCGTACATCTCCTGCCAGTCGCCGACCATGTATTTCTGGAACTTATCCCCGCTTGGGGATTTCAATGCGTGTTCAACTACCGCCTCGTCCGTCAGATAAGAGTGGTGCTCGATGTGTGATGACGTGACCTGCTTGGCACGTCGCATCATGGAATCCAAAAGAGCAGTCATGGACTCCGGGTTATCCGGTATATCCCCTGTGCGGTAAACATCCCCCGTCACCGTGACGAACCGGTTTGTCGCACCGGGCATATAGACTTCCAGCCCTTTGCTGCGGTTATTGATGTAATAGACCGTCTTGTCAAATACATAATCTCCAGGCACATGGAAGAAACCTCTCAGACCAGAACCGGATGGCGACTTCTCCACGTAACAGGTATCAAAGACGGAAAGCACCTGCGCCGCCACATCATTGTGTGTCCCATCCTCACGGATGCAATGGTCAATATCAAAAGCGCCAATACCGTTTCCAACACAGATGCCAAGCCCGTCATATCCTCCGATAGCATAGGTCGCCGCCGCTGTACGGAAGTCAGAAAAGGTTCTGGCATCATTGCTCTTTGCTTTTTCTCCTGTTTTGGGGTTATAGGGTATCTTTGTTTTCTTCCCGCTGCGTTTCTCAAATTTCCAGACGCAGAATCTGCAAGCGGTTTTCAATTCTGCCGGTATGTTCATAAAATTAACCAAGGTCATACCCCGCTTTCCTTCTGTTGTTGTAAAAGCAATCCGGGAGACAGCTTTGCAATACCACCGTGTATCACAATTCAAGCTGCGCCCGAACTGCCTGTTCAATCTCTATCAATTTTCCTTCACGCTCCACCCGGCACACATGGTCCAAAAGGGCAGACTTCCCGATGGTCGTGATCTGCTCCGCCAGGATCATGGAAGGTTCAAACGCCTGCTGCCCGGTACGGGTGCAGTCCGAATCATCCAGATACACATGGGTAGGCAGTTCCGGTTTCTTCATCTTCGTAGTCATGGGAAGAACTGTCACCGTTTTGGAATGGTGGTTCCCAGTGTCATTGCTTACGATCAGCACCGGTCGGATACCGCTCTGCACGGATGTCCCATAATGGTTCCCCAGTTTCGCAAACCAAATATCGCCCCTCTGCGGGTAATTCCGTTTTCTGTTAAACTGCGGGACTGGAGGTGTTTGTGAAACCGCTGTTCTGGTTCCCGTTTCTGTCTGGGGCTGCGTACACATATCCACTGCCCTTACAGGTCCAGAAGTCTTTTCTTTTTTCCTGCCAATCTGGTCTATGTATTTATTCATGTGGATCGGCCTGTCATAATCCGATCTTCTCCGTTTATTCTTGCGTCCCATCCGGCACCTCTTTTCCTGCACATCTGTCTCAAAAGGGCATGAAAAAACCGGAAACAGGAACCAAATCCCCTTCCGGTCAAATGTGTCATTTATATACATGAGAAAAGCTCTTTATTTTAAAAGCCATTGGCATAAAAATATCTCTGCACTAAGATAGTACCATGCCTTTGAACCTTAGTTTAGGCATAACTTGGCGGACCATTTCACAAGTACAGCCAATCGATCAACTTTCTTTTCACTTTTCGCATTATAAGAATATCACAGGAATCGTAGGCATTTAAAGTCCCGAAACGGCTCAATTTTTTATAGTTCCGGCTCAACAAAATCATCTGTCGGCTCACAGAAAAAAATTTTTGAACGATATTGATTTTTTCTGTGAAATCGCATATACTAAAGATACAGATAGAGATATCTGTGCAAGCGGTTAGATTGTCCAGTTAAAACAATCGTTTAAAAGCGGTTAGGCCGTCCAATTAAAACGGTCGTTTAAAAGCGGTTAGATTGTCCAACCAAAACAATCGATTAACAGCAGTGGGTGGCAAGCCACCCACTTTTTTACTTTACGGAGGCTTTATGGATTGGTACGTTGTAGATAAGGATTATATTAGATACTTGATCCAGTTCGATTCCCGCGTGGGATATGTCGAATATGGAGAGAAACTGAAATTGCACGTTGGTGTCCTGTTGACAGTTAATAGTTACCACTACTATGTTCCGATTTCGTCGGCCAAACCAAAACATCAGCGTATGTCCAATAGTCTGGACTTTCATAAACTCCAGGATGCAGACACCGGCTATTTATATGCAGTGCTGAATCTGAACAATATGATCCCTGTCCCCGATTCCTGCATCACACAGTTAAAGTATAATCAGGTCGAGCAGTTTCGATCCTTCCGTAATGAAAAAGAGAAAAACGATTATATTTACCTGCTCCAGAAAGAAAAAGCCATTATAGACAGTATGCAGTCTACCATTCAGCGCAAAGCGGAGAAATTGTATGCGAAATGCCTTCGTATCCCCGATTCTTCCTTGGCTTCCAGATGCTGTAATTTCAAATTGCTGGAGGAAAAAAGCAGTACATATTCAAAATAAAAACGGACAGTTTCTACAGCCTATCTTTGACTGAAGAAACTGTCTTTTTAATAAAATAACTTTTCTACTTTCCATTTCATATAAGAATCAACATACTGTGCAATCAGTATTTTAGCCTCCTGCCGCCTTCTCGTGACCGTAGCAATGGATACACACCACTTCTCCCCAATTTCAGACCGGCTCTTTTGTTCCAAAAACGATTCCCTTGCGACACCACGGATTTCCTCATCCTCCAATAAAGCAACGCCGCGTTCCAGAAGATACACCCTTTCTTTTTCGTGCAGGTATCTGCTCACGCCCTCCTTGTCCTTCGGCGGGATGTCCGGCTCTACGAACAAATCCTCCGAGGGTATGCTTTCCGGTAGAAATGCATTCATATTGACACCGCTTAATTCCAAAAGGGAACTGTGCTTTTTCTCAAAACTTACGGTCCTTTCCTTCATTGACCGATACGATCCTATGATTTCCTGCACATAAATTAAAGTATCTTCACTTGCTGCTTTCTGCATCCTTTCTTTCCTTTTCATGGCATTATTTCTCCCCTTATATAATCCTGAAAGTATAACTCGTCCGCTACCTTCTGCAAAGCTGCTGTTTTAGAACGGTATACAGATTTCTTATCAAGTTTTCTGCCGTTTTCCCCGGTCACATGACTCTGGGATTTATGCTCAATAAATATCTGCCGGAATACCAGGGCCTCCCGCTCTGTCATCCTTTCCCTCATTGCAACTTCAACAGCATTCACCTTCAAACACAAATCCATATATTCATCTATCCGTCTAAGTGCTTCCTTTTTTATACGATTGATTTGCTTTTCTACATATCCGTCTGCAAGCAGGATAGCGATCCTCTCTGGTATATTGGAAATGTTGCTAGTCTGCACCCTCTCTCCTTCCTGCTGCCCGCTCCCCAACAAATCCTGTATTGCCATCTCCTCTGTGTAAACAATCCTTCCTTCCATCGCATCTTCAAGCTGCTGCCTTTCAGAAAGAATATGCGTATATCTCTGTGCCAGTTCAGCAGCCTCATTTTCATATTTTTCTGGAATTGCATCTCTTTTTTCTGGCATATCTTATTCCTCCTTCCCCGCAGCAGCCTTTATCATGCTCCCACAAATAATCTTCTGTATTTATTATTCTGCATACAGTCTTGCCCGCACCGCTGCAATCAGCTTCTCCTGTGTCACGTCCTTTGCTTCCAGTGCCGCCATCACATCCTCATCCACTGTGCCTTTTGTGACGATGTGGTGGATGCTTACCACCTCTGTCTGTCCCTGCCTCCACAACCGTGCATTCGTCTGCTGGTAAAGTTCCAGGCTCCAGGTCAGTCCAAACCAGACCAGGATATGACCGCCTTGCTGGATATTCAGCCCATGTCCGGCAGATGCCGGATGGATCAGCGCCACTGGGATGGTCCCGGCATTCCAATCCGTGATATCCTCTGTGGTTTTGATATCCCTTGCCCGCATTCCCATCTTGTCAAGATGGCTGACGATGCGCTCCCGGTCATGCTTATACCAGTACGCAATCAGGACGCTCTGGCCATTCGCCGCTTCGATGAGGTCTTCCAGCTTTTCCAGCTTACGGTCGTGTATCCGCCTTGCCTCGCCATTTTCATCATAGACTGCACCGTTTGCCATCTGCAGGAGCTTCCCGGAAAGTGCCGCCGCATTCGCGGCGTCAATATCCCCGTCCTCCAAAGGGATCAAAAGGTCTTTTGCCAGCATATCGTAAAGCGTCTTTTCCCGCTTATCCATCTCCACCTCATGGATGGTACTGATACATTCCGGCATATCCAGATAGTCCAGTGCTTTCATGGAAATCGTGATGTCGGAAATCCGCTCATAGATCTGTTCTTCCGCTCCTGGGCGCGGCACATACTGGAACACCACGCCTGTCTGCGGGTTCATACTCCCGGCCTTAAAATACGCCTCCCGGTATCTCCCGATAAATTTTCCAAGCCGCTGTCCTCCATCCAGAATCCCTATCTCACTCCATAAATCCATAAGGCCATTGGAAGATGGTGTGCCCGTCAGCCCCACCATGCGTTTCACGAACGGCCTGATCTTCCGCAGGTATTTGAACCGCTGGCTCTTGTAATTCTTAAAAGACGACAGCTCATCTATGATGACCATATCGAAATCCCAACGCAGGCCGTTCTTCTCGTAATACTCCACCAGCCATTTGACCGTCTCCCGGTTCACTGCATACACCAGCGCCGGATGATGGAGCGCCGCCGTCCGTGTCTTTACATCCCCGACAATGACGGAGATATCTAAATATTTCAGATGGTCCCACTTGGCAGCTTCTGCCGGCCATGTGTCCCTTGCCACACGCAGCGGTGCCACGATCAGGACTTTGGAAATCTCAAAGGAATCCAGCATCAGGTCATTGATTGCGGTCAGCGTGATCGCGGTCTTTCCTCAACCCAGGCCCATATCCAGAAATAAGGCAGACACCGGGTGCGACTTGATATATTCCGTGCAGAATGTCTGGTAATCGTGTGGTATGAACTTCATCGGGCATCACCTCCCTCCGGCAGTTTCACGTTTTGTATCTCCGGGATAGCTGCGCCAATACCATCCGGCGGTATTTCTCCCGGCTGCCACGCCTGAAGTGCCGCCATCACAGGAGCGGTCTGTTCCATCCGGTCAACACACAGTACCGGAAACCCCAAAGCCGCCAGCTGTTTCTGCTGCGGGCGCATCTGTTTTCCTGGAGCCTTTAACTCCACAAACGCAGCCTTCCCTCCGGGCAGCAGCACCAGACGGTCCGGCACGCCATTCATGCTCTGGGATGTGAATTTCAGGGCAAGCCCGCCCGCTTTCTTTACTGCATCCACAAAGAACTGCTCTACTTTGCTTTCCCGCATGGATTCCTCTTCCCGATAGGGTATACTCTGTTGTGTACGCTTTTTGCCGCCTGACTGTTTCTTCCGCCGCAGCTCCCGGTCTGCCCTTGCGATAGCGGCATCAGCCGTAGGATCGCTGTATCCCCTGTTGGCTGCGGGCCGGTTTTCTTCTTTTGCAGCGCCTTCCCTCCACCGGAACTCATACGGTATCTGTTTCTTTTCTTCCATAGGCGTTTACCTGTTCAGTTCTTTCCAGAGCGAAGGCTCCATGGATGCCATCTGCCAGCCGAGCCCCTCCAGCGCGGTCGCACGGTCATAACTCTCCACGTCCTGGCTTGCCCTTGTCACCGCATTGGACAGCCCGTACAATGACAAATCCCCGCCTTCAATCAGATACTTAAGGATGCCTTCCTGCTCTTCCTGGACAATGCCAAAGCTCTGGGCGGCCAGCTGTACCACATCCTGCACGGCTCCCGTGATAGGGATGCCGGCCGCCTCTTTCAGCTTATCCACCACCTGTGCAAAGCGGCTCTCCTCAATGGCGGCTTTCGTGATGTCCTTTAACTTCAAAAGGAACGCCTTGTCCTCTGCCTCCATGGTTTCATCCGAATACAGTTCAAAGCTGTCCTCTACCGCTTTCGCCTGCCGTCCCACATGATGCCTGCGCTCCCCAAGGGAATTGACCACCATGCCGTTGGTGCAGACCAGCCGGTAAATGAGAGGCTGGATGGATACCGCCCCAAGCCCAACCTCCGAATTGGAGATCATCACGCCGGCCTGCACCACATCCCCCTTCTTCACTTCCATCTCCAGACGGTGGTTCACGATCTTTAAATACAGCCGGTTCTCCGTCACTTCGCTGGACACCACCTCATACTGGTCATTCCCGGCAAACAAAGGCAGCACGGCGGCGGCAATCTCCATGTTGTCAATACGGCGGTATCTCTCTGATAACAACGCCCTCGCCACACGGCCGTATCCGTAATCCATGGAACGCACCATATAGCTGACCATCTTATCCCCAAACCAGGCATTCACATTCTCTGCCAAAAGCTCCGGCTTCTGCGCCGCCATCATGTCATAATATTTCGCAGGAATGCCAAGAGCAGAGGCCACCTGCCTGTGGAACAGCTGTGTGGTGCCAAACACTTCCTGCTCCCCGGACACCAGATGGTTGATCTCAAATGTCCTGCCGTCATCCCGCATCCGCATCCCCTGTGCCGGCCCGATATAATCTTTCTTCGCCCGGTTCTGTCGGTCCAGCTCCATCATCACTTCCTGTAAACTTCTTCCTGCTTTCATATTCACTTATCTCCTTCCATTGCTCATGCGCCGGACGCATAATGATTCGCCTGCGCGTCCGGCCGCTGTCCGTACCACAGAGACACCCTTATAGTTCCTGCATGACCGTCTGCCGTATCCGTTTCACAGATGTCTGTATCCGCTTCCGGTCCAAGCGGTCTGCCAGAAGCAGCGCATCCAGTGTCTCTGCTTCCTCCCGGATGTTATTCAGCACATTCCGCTGATGGTCCCCCTGCCTCTCGTATTCCTTCTCTGCATACTCCATATCCTTTTCCAGTCCGGCAAGATCACACTGCATCTCCTCCAGATACCGTCTGGCCTCATACCCCATGTAGGAATCCACCAGTTCCAGAAAATCCTTATACTGGAGGAGGGTGGTTACCGTCCCGTCTTTTAATTCCATCGTGTGCGGCATAAGCTCCTCCTTCTAATCCTTGAAATAAAACTGCGGCCCGACATAACCGGCTGCGTTAAGGGGAAGATCCATGCACCACCTGGGGTTCTCTGCCATCAGCCTGCAGACTTCCTCCACTGTGTACTTCCCGGCCGGGACCTCTATGATGACTTCATCGTGCACATGGGCAACGATGTCCAGGCCGGCCGCCTCCATCCTCTGCATAGCTTCGGCAAGGATATCGCGGGCAATGCTCTGTGTTGCGTTTTCCACGAGTTTTCCCGAATACGTCTCAAGCCTGCACCATTTATGGTTTGTTCCGGTGCCTTCAAAAGTCAGGCTCATGCGCCCGAATCGGTTCGGCTGCAGTTTCGGTTTCAGATAGGCCAGCCTACGGCCGGACGGCAGTACCATCCAAAGCGTCCCCGAATAGAATTCAAAAGCAATGGGGCCGATCTCATTCCGTTTTCCTGTCTTAAAAGTATCCAATGCTGCTTTCTCCACATCCCACCAATACTGCACGATCTTCGGGTTTGCCTCACGCCAGCTGTCAACCAGTTCCGGCAGTTCCGCTTCTTTCAGTCCCATATTTAATGCGCCCATGGAGATCAACGCGCCTGTGGAGCCGGAATAACCAAGGGCCAGTTCTGAGACCTTCCCTTTCTGCCGTAAGTCCCCATTGATGCCGTTCTTCACAACCGGCACATGGAACATCTGGCTTGCGGATTCACAGTAGATGTCCTTGCCGCTTTTGAAAGCATCCAGACGCCACTGCTCCCCGGCCTCCCATGCCAGCACCCTCGCCTCAATCGCAGAAAAATCCGCGATGATAAACTCACAGCCTTCCTTTGGAACCAGCATGGTGCGGATCAGCTGTGACAGGACATCCGGTGTGTTCCCATAGACGGCCTCCACCATATCAAAGCAGCCCATCTTTACCAATTCCCTGGCTTCTTCCAGTGTGGAGATATGGTTCTGGGGCAAATTCTGAAGCTGTATATTACGGCCTGCATACCGCCCGGTCCTTGATGCCCCGTAAAACTGGAACAGACCTCTTGCCCTGCCATCACCGCAGACACATCGTTCCGCCGCCTGGTATTTCTTCACAGATGACTTTGCCATCTGGAGCCGCAGCTTTAACATGGACAGGGCTTCCTCATCTACACCGTTCTTATCCAGCTCCCCAATCATTGCCGCCACATCCTTTTTGCCAAGGCTCTCCATCGGGATTCCCCGCTCTTCCAGCCATGTTTTAAGCTGCGGTACGGAATTGGGATTTTCTAAACCAGTTAGTTCATATGCCTTCTTTGCCATGGCGTCGGATAGCATAAGATCACAGGCAATCGCCTGCTGTACCAGTTCCGTATCGATCTTTACTCCCCGGTCATTGATCCGCTGGTCGATATGGTAATGCCGCCATTCCTGTCGGAGCATCGGGAACCTGGACAGCCTGCGGTAAATAGCAAGTTCCGCTTTCACATCCTGCACACAGTAGCCTTTGAACTTTTCCCAATCATCCGGGTAATGCTCCGGGAGGTTGCGTGTCCTGCCGCCGTTACTTTTTGTGGGCTTACACGGGGTGGAAAACAGCTTAATCAGCCGCTCCCCCTCTTTATCTTTCTGCTCCGCAGTCTTTAATACCGCGGCAGCGTCCCTTAAGGAAAACGGCAGCGTCAGGGATGCACCCATGACCATCGTGCATTTCCATTGATCCGGTGTAAGGAACTCTCCTTTCCGCAGATACAATCCCGGACAATTCCGCTGTAAGTAATAAGAAAAACACACCCGTTCAAACGCCGCGTTGTGGGCGATCAGCGTTGCATCCGGATCAAGAAATGCAGACAGCAGCTCTTCCGGGAACGGATCGCCGCTTGCAAGGTCGGCAACCTGTGTTTCTCCAAACCCCTGCCCTTCATTTACAGTCCATGCAACGAGCAGGATTTCAAAGCTGTCATCAGAGGCATACCGGTACAGGCCGCACTTGTTGAGGTCAACTTCCCCATACGTTTCAATATCAGTCAAAATTTCTTTCAAATGCTCCACCTCCATAAAGGCTGCCGGGAGACATCCTTTGTACCTCCCGGTGCCTGTCTGTGGCCTGCTAAGTTACACCCCGCAGTTATTTCAGGTAATCCGGCAGTTCCTCATCCGCACCGCCGAGCGCGCTTTCTTCCTCCTCCAGCGCGTCAAATTCCGCCTCTGCGGACACACGGCCGGAAAGCCGTTCCCCGTCACGGACAAACTGGATATTGGAAAGTCCGGCAGCTACACCGCGGTTTCCATTGGCATTGAACGCCTAGAAATTTACAGATACGTTGCAGTAGCACCCGGAATAGACCATCATCGGGTCAGTCACAGGCTGCACCCTGCGGTCCACGATCCCCGGCGCATCCTTGGATGTGGCATTGACGAACATGCAGTCCTGATAGGTCTCATCATCCGGGCGGTCGATGTCCCCGTCACGCAGGGGCAGTTTCAGGTTCGGCGGGATCTTCCCATTCCACTTCCGCACCTTGCCATCCTCCTTGGCTGCCTCCACTGCCTTGTGGATCTTCATCAGTGTGGCCTTATCCGACTTAGGGATGACACAGGACACGGAATACTTCTCGTCCCCGCCATTGATCGCCTTCGGTTCAAAAATATTCGCAAAGCTGATACGGCAGGGAATAATGACCTTAGTCACCGGTGTGTTCTTCGTTACATTTGGCATAATCGTTTCCTCCATAAAAATATATTTGTTGCTACTCCAGTGCCTCAAACTCCTCGGCAGCGATGCTTAAGTCCACCTCTGGCCTTGGATCGGATACCGGCACAAGAGCCAGTTTCCCAGGCGGCTTTACCACGAAAGCACCGAGGATTTCCTTGAACTTCTTTTTCCCCATCATCTTTTCAAACTCTGTCAGGGAAATCAGTTCCTGTTTATAAACATCTGTGTATCCTTCTTTCCCGGCAGCCTCCACCACAGCCTTCACATCCGTGAACTGCCGCTTCGACCGCCCTTCCACGATCTTGTACCCATCCCAGATGGTGCCATGGTTGATGGCTTCACTGGACACATAAGCAAAGACCGTCTCAATCCAGGAAGAGATGCGGTTCAGTGTTGGCAGGATTGCCTCAATCTCCTGCTTGGAAATAAGCGCCGGTGATTTAAAAGTCGGTGCTCCCCTGTCCGGGCGGTAGGGTGCAGTGGCATCCGTCAGTTCCGTTTCCTCTGCCAGTACCCCGGCATCCAGGTCAAGGAACTCCTCCCTTGCAAGGGCAAGCGCCTCCTGGGCACAAGCGCGACAGACCGCCCTGGCACGGCAGAACCGGCAATGGTCACCGGGTACCTGCTCCCCTTTCCCTTCAAAGGCAAGGAGCGCCCTTGGCCGGACATAGTGTTCCGCCCAATCCGTCAGCTCCTCCACCGTGCAGCGAAATGTGGAAATGTTCTCAAGCCTCGGCTGCACGATGGTCATGGAAACCTCCCGGATTTCGTACAGATACCCATAGGCGTGCAGTGCCCCCAACGCATACAGCATCATCTGGGGATTATGCTCACAGCTTACAAACACTCCGGAACCATTCTTGTAATCAATCACATACAGCACGCCCTCGGCCACGATGACACAGTCGCCTGTGCCAAACCCGTCCGGCACAAGGTAGCTGTAATCCAGCCGCTCCTCCACCATCACCAGCGGATAAGGGCAGGTCTCCTTGATCTGTTCGATGGTCGTGATAATGAACTCTGCATAGATGTCTGTGTTTGCCTCCATCTCTTCGCTGTCAAACTCCGATTTCGGACGTTTTACCCTTTCATGCAGATAACGGCGCAGCTTGTACTCTCCCAGCTCATGAGCTGCCGTCCCCTCCTGTGCGTACACCGAAGATTCATTGGGGAAGTTCTCCTCCAGACGGGCGGAAGGCGTACAGGCCAGCCACCGCTTGGAACTGGAGGCGGATAATAATGCGTGTTTTCCCATACGCACCACCTCCTACAACTGGGAGATGTCATTTAAGAACGCTTCATACTTCTCCGGCGGCAGTTCACTCAGCAGACTCACCCCGTAGGCTTTTAAGAGCTTCCCGATCTTTGCATTGTTGTCACGCTTCTGCTTGATCTTCGCCACAATGACACGGGAGATGTCATCCTGTGTCACGGACGGCACTGCATCTGCGGAGCCGGACTTCTGCTCCTCCCATGGCGGTGTATCTTCTTCTATATCCTGCGCCTCACCAGATGCGGCCGGACCTTTGTTCCCTGTCTGGCCGGTATCCGCTTTCTCAGACGGAGCATTGCCGGCTGGTTCATTGTCACCAACAGACACATCCTTACCCGTGGATTTATCTGACGGAGCAGACGCACCGGGCAGCTGGCCAGCCATCCCGGATGCCAGTTCCATCTGCTCCGCCATTCCGTCAAACATGATGGAGAACCCCTGAAAGATGGTAGTCATACCTTTCGCGATCTTCTCCGGGCTGACTGTCGGAAGCAGAGCACTGCCTGCTACCTTTCCTTTACTTTCGGTCTTTGCCATGGCCTAACCCTCCTGTTTCAGATTTCTTTCCCGGACGCATCCCCTCCGGCAGCACGGACTCCATGATGCCCATGAGGATAGCCCCGCCCAGAAGCTGCCCCAACATCTCCGGGAACTCGTTCTCCAGGAAATCAGATGCACTGCCTTCCGGCTTATGGCTCTCCTGTGTTGTATGCTCCTCCTGTGCCGCACTGCCGGCCTCCTGCGGATCATCCTCTGTGATTTCTTCTTCCACAACCTCAACAACGCCCATCTTCTCCAGGATGCGTTCTTCTGCCGCCAGCACCTCTTTCACGATACCCATCTCAATGCCGGTCTCCCCGGCAATCTCCGCTGCCAGCTCATCCAGATCGATTTCCACATCCTCTCCCTGGCATCCACACACACCATCCTGACATCCACAGCAGCATGGTGTATCTTCCTTTTCAAAATGGTTCGTGGTCTCCATATGCTCGTCCAGATGGATGTGCAGATTTCTCACTCTCAAAATGACTGCTTCTTTTTTCATATCCTTTTTACTCATGGTTCGTGTCCTCACTTTCTTCCTGGTCTTGGCCGCCCTGCTCCCAGCAGCCCTCCGTGTGTTCTTCCTGTCTCTGTTTCCACGCATTCACGATGCACTCGATCAGCCTGCCCGGTTCCGGCAGGCACCGTACCGGGATGCCAAGTTCCCTGGCATAACTGATCTCCCGGCTCATGCCGTCAGAAATCCGCTCCCCGAATACCCACAGTTCGTCTGAAACTGCCAGCCACCGCATCCCAAGCGCTATGCCTTCCTCCCGTTCCTTTTCATCACCATCCTCAAGGAACTGCGTGAAATACAGATGCGGTGCAAGGGGCAGATACCCCAACTTCACTAATATCCGGCAGGCCAGCTTTGCCCTTTTTACGTTCTCTTTCATTTCCCACTCCCGGTCCGCTTCTGAAAGGGAAGCTGCCTTATATGGGGAACAAACGTAAATGGTCTTTGCCGTGCTTTCCGTAACCTTAACTCCCATCGGTGTCCTCCTCTGAAGGTGCTTCCACGGGATGGAATGAAACGCTGTCCACACACCCACTGGGCATGATGATCAGCACACGGTTCTCCCTGCCAAAGAGCGCATCCAGAACCCGGCTGCGGATTCCCCTCTTGTGTACGTCACAGATGGGCCTGCCCATATCTCTGGTGCCGATGTCCATCGTGAATCTCTTTGCTGCATCCATTGACTTGTCCTCCTTCCGGTTAAATCTGTTTCCGGCGGCAATGCCTCCGGGAAGGAGCTTTCTATGAACCCCTTCACCTGTTGTCGTGGGAGAAGGGGTTTTGCACCCTATTCAAGAAATTTTTTCATTTTTTTCAGAGCAGCCTTCAATATCCTGTCAACTACTTGATGGGCAATCCCTAGCTTGTCCGCAATCTGCTGCTGCGTAAGTCCATCGAAAAAGTATGCCATGACAACTTCACGCTGCCGCTCAGTCAGACAAGCTAACAGTTCAGACAGCATGTCCCTCTGGACAATCGCATCCAGCACATCCGGCGCTTCCTCTTCCACCCGGATATGCTCCCAATCCTCCTCATACTGGCGGCTGCCCCTTCGATCGCCTTTCCGGTTCATAAGGTTTGCCTCGATCTGCTCCTCACCTTTCAAGGCCACCGCTATGCTCCAGTCATCTCCATCCAGAAGGAGGCTGCTCTCCGTGGGCAGACCATCCTCCCCGTCATGGAACCGGTATGTATACTCACCGCACTCTCCAATACTGACTACGGTGGTGCCGCTGCCGTTGGAATAAACAGCGTAACCGCCCGGATACACGCTCAGGCTCCCGTCCGGCCCGATCTCCCGGACCGCCACAGGTTCTTCCCCAGAATCCTTTAACTGCCTTGCGGTTGGAGTTTTATGCCCTGCACCGTTTCCAACCATCTCCCGTAACTGCCGGAATGTAAGCCCGGGCTTTTCTTTTTTTCTTTCCATGTCGTGTCCTTTCCGCCCGGACACGGGATGCTATGGCCATTCACAGACAGGCTGTGATCCCCACAACAGGCGGCAAAGGACATAGAAAAAGGCGGACCTGAGTGCCGGAAGTACACCCAAACCCGCCCGGATGCCTGAAAAAAGCGCAGCAAGACCAGAGGGTACTTCGCAGCGATTTTTTTCGATACCTTCCGACACGCTGCCGGAACATCTGTAAAACCGCCTTATGAAATATCCTTTGCCTTCTCGCGAACCAGGCATTTGATATATGTATTTTTAGTTGCCCCTGCTATCTGCAGGGATGTTGGCCGTTACCCTACTCCATGCGGCACAGCCGGAGCCGCACGAACCAGCATCACCTCCTTTCCAAGCCATCTTTCGACAGGCTTATTTTATTTATATGCAAGATACCCTGCCGCCACAGCGAGAAATGTTATAAATCCCCGAACCCTGTCACAGCCCCTATAGGGCAGAAACACCCGACAAGGCACAATCCATGTGCGTTTCTTTGTCGGGCGTCTCTCTATCTTTATTCTTTTATCCTTATTTCACAAGTTCTGTCAGCCACGGGACTAACGGCCTTGCAACCACTCTAGCGTTTAGGTAAGCCATCTCCAGAGTCAGGCAGGTGTGTCCCATGTAATATCCATCCATCACTTCCAGCGTCATCACGAGGTCTGGCTTTTTCATGTTCGTCAGATAAACCGGGAGAAGGTACTGTATCTTCCCCTGGTATCCCTGCGGAACAACAAGCCCCGGTTCCACCACGGCCCGCCGTCTGCCAAGCTCCACCGCTGTTTCAAATAAAAGCGGCAGGTTCTTCGCCTTGCGGATTTTCGCCGGAATCCTCTCCAGATTTTCTGTATCCCCTAATATGTGTTCTACGTTTACCCTAATTGGCCAGTCCGGATTAAATCCCGCTCCCCGTTTCGCTGTGTAGTAGGAAGGTTTCAAAGGAAGGGGCTGTATGTATCTCAGCCATGGTGACAGCTCGTCACAGAACCCCCGGAAATACCAGTCCAACATGGAATCCTTCTTGTGGTTCCGGTCAAAGAAAGCGTAAATCCCCTTATACCGGCTGTTGTAAAGCCCGGTATGGAAACAGGCCCTCTCGTTCTCCACATGGAAAAACTGTGCTGCTTTTCTGGCATCTTCTGCTGAATTAAACTCAATGCATTGTTTGCGAAAAATCATATGTATATAGCGTTCCAGAATAGGTGTGTCCTGGTTCTTCGTCACATTGGTTGGTTTCTTGAACCGCCACGGCTCCGGGAGGGCCATTTGCGCTAATTCATCCAACTGCCCGTACCAGTCCGGCACAAAGGCAAAATCAAATAAGCCTGGTTTCAACGTCATCATATAGCCCTCCATTTTCTTGTGGCTTCCAACAGGCTTAACTGGATCTGAGCCTTTAAGTCCTCATCTATGTAATGGATTGTCTCACCGTCTTCCTTTTCTTCTTCCACAGTTGCCAGCGAATTGATGTATTCATCATAGTAATTTAGAATATCTTCCTGCGCCTGCGGTTCTCCAGCAACCGCAGCACGGATCAGTTCATATGTAAGTTTCTTTTCTTCCATCATGATTTCCTTTCGTAATAGTTTCTTATGGACCGGAAAGCCTTCTGCCGCCAGTTATACACTGTCCGTGTCGAGACATGGAAATGCTGTGCTATCTGGTAGTTCGTCCAGCCATACCAGAAATCAAGTATGATAACCGCTTTTTCCCTGTCCGGCAAAAGCATCATGGCCTGATACAGTTTTTCACTGGTGATCACGCAGGTATAATCACCTCCACAGCTTACAAGATGCTCCGATGGATAGACATCGGTATGGGATTGCATCTCAAACAGGTACTGTATCTTTTCCGCTCCTACAATTTCGTATCTCTGCCTTCTTCTCTTTGCTCTGAGGGCATTCCTGCATTTATTCCGCATCACAGTCTTGGCGTAACTGTCATACATGGCTATGATGCATTCCTTATCTTTTAAGGGAGCCGACATACATCATCCTCCCTTCTATCCAGTTTTGAGTGTCCTTCATCGCCTCCTTTAAATAACTAAAACAATTCAGGCGTGCAAAATCGGAAACGGATTTGAAAATTTTTTTATTTTTTTTGAAAATAATTTTTTCCGAGTCCACAAGCCCCGCTCTCCTCCCATCGTTTATGAATAAAAACAGATAAAGAAGGCGGGCCTCTGCTCCAATAACAATCAAGGAAATTCGTCAGAAATTGACATAGAAAAACGCCAGGGAGCCTCTGCTGCTTCCTGACGTGATAGTTCCAGATATGGTAATTATATGCGTTATGGGTATTATTGTAGGTATTAAACACGCAATATAATGCCTGTTCGTAGGTATAAGACTCCGCATCGAATGCTAAGATTTTTTTAATTGTCCACCCGGCGGGGACCTATATCCTTTCACAAAAATAATGCCATCCACGGTTTTCTCCTTACGGCAAACCACAGATGGCAAACACGAATAAGCCCTGCTGCGGGAAGCCGTTTTTTTTATTGGCTCCCCAACAGGGCTTTCTATATTCCATTTCCACAATCGGCATAATCTTGCATACTATGTAGGTACGATTAGGGAATGCGAAAACCCAAATCGGCACGATAGAATATATGTGAGGTGAATGATTATGCCGAAAGACAAATTAGCACATTTGGGTAACTGCATCCGCGCCGCAAGACACGTCTGCAAGCTAACCCAACAGGAACTGGCGGATGATTGCCATGTGGCGATCAAAACCGTCCAGAACATAGAGAGGGGACTGATGAACCCTTCCTTTGAAATCCTATACCCGATTGTGAACCGGTTAGGAATTTCAGCCAACATACTGTTCAACCCGGAGATTTCCGATGAAGATATGGATGTAGAGCATCTCATCGGGAAATTCCAAATATGCCATCCGCAGGAACGGAAATTCATGTTGAACACCGTGGACTGTATGACTGAGCAATTTCTCGCCCAGCACAGTGAGTCCGATGCGGAAAAATCTGAGTGAAACCAGTAGGACAAGAATTCCTTGTTGCTGCTGGTTTTTCTCATTATCTGCCATTATAAAACACCGACTTATGAACGAGTTATGGATGAGTTATGAATGGTATAATATTTTGAAAATCGTTCGACAGAATGTGACAAATTTGCCTTGGAGCATACCCTACGATCTGCTCCAAGGCCTCCGTTTCACCCATCAATTTCTATACCATTTCCAGCTACTGAAATAGTTTGGACATCGAAATCTAATTCCATTTTCTTCACCTCAAGATTGTCAGCTATTTCCTGAGCCTTTTTCTCCAGCAATTCCTTTACATTTCCATTTGCAATTTCTTCTTCGCTTAATGTGTCTACATAAGACTGCAAATCGTCCCGAAAAGTTTTCAGCGCCTCATCTCTTTTCTCCACTGTGAGGGTCTTATCTGTAATCTGGTAATGAATATAGCAGGATGCATAGAATTGAAAATCATATATCGGCTCCGCCTCCAAAATCTTCTGTTCTTCTTCATTAAGCGGCTCCGTAAGATTTCCACGTTTCATTACACGGCATTCAAACCCAATCTCATCGTTCAGTTCCTTACAGTATATTTCATCCAGAGAAGCATTCATCGTAATTGTAATGAAATCGTAGTTTTCATCATCTTCTGATATCTTTTCTGCTACTGTAGAGTAATCTTCAAATAATACGGATAAATCACCCGTTGAAGTCAACAACTGATCAAATTCATCAACAGTACTATTTGAATAATCTTCACTTTTAAATGACAACAAATTCTTATATGCAGTTTCATACGATGTGCCGCCATTTTGTGATCGGACTGATGTTGAACCTTCCTGCATGGATGTCTCGATGTCTTTGGATGTGGCATCAGGAATGTTATTGTCCTGTGCCATACACCCCGTCGAAATATTAAGGCATAACATGGTTGCTAAAAATACTAGTGTTCTTTTTTTCATATTAGTTGCTCCTTTCTGTACTCTTATCGGTACGATATAAAGATACCATTACTGTTTGAATTGGTTTTGTATCAAATATGTTTTTACATTTCAGGTATTATTATTTGAACGAGTATGTATTTCATACGACTGACTAATTATTTTCAAATGAATGAACATTATTCATTGACATTTCAAAAAAGAGTGCTATACTAATTGGTGGAAAGGAGGTCAAACCATGAACACCATAAAAGAAAACTCGAAAGCTGCATTTAATCAGCAGGCCGCTACCTATGATAAAGATATTAAGGGCCAGCACGCCCGCTCTCTTTATCCTGTCCTGCTGGAAAAGCTGTCACACATTCCATTTCAATCTGCTCTCGATTTGGGATGCGGGACTGGCGAAATGCTAAAGCTCATTTTGCAGAAAGATACCCATAAAGAATTGTGCGGTATCGATTTATCGGAGGAAATGCTTACTGTTGCGAAATCGAAACTCCCGGAACAAGTCAAGCTATTGTTGGGGGACAGCGAGGCACTCCCTTTCCCAGACAACTCTTTTGATCTTGTGTACTGCAACGACTCTTTTCATCATTATCCTGCACCGCAAAATGTATTAAGAGAAGTAAACCGAGTATTGAAGCCGGGCGGCACTTTCCTGATGGGAGATTGCTGGCAACCCTTTGTAGGGCGCGTGATCATGAATTTTTATATGCGTCATAGCAAAGAGGGGGACGTGAAGATTTACTCTGAAGCAGAACTCGTTTCCATGCTTTCAGCATATTTTCATAATGTATCATGGGAGCAGGTTGGTAACACGGCGTGTATTGCTATGGGCGAAAAATGATTGATATTCACTCATTGATTTTTTAGAGTGGGCGTGCTATTATAGAAAGAAAGGAGGCTCAGACTATGCGGGTTACAAAAGAGCCGGAAGTACGCAAGCAAGAGATTTTAGATACTGCCCTCAAATTGTTCGGGGAAAATGGTTATGAAAAAACCTCGATTACAGATATAGCAAAAGCAATCGGCGTGGCACAAGGTCTATGCTATCGCTACTTTCCGTCTAAAGAGGCGCTGTTTGACAGTGCGATTGAACAATATGCGGATGTCCTGGTGGAGCAATTTGCAGGCGCTGAAAAGGAAGATCACAAGACCTTGCGGCAGATCATTGAGGATATGCCTGCCACTATGGAAGAACGGGACACAAAATATTATTCAGTTTTTCACGGCGCAGAAAACAAGAAATTCCACGATCAGCTTTCTCTCAAAGTCTGCGAGAAGCTGGTTCCACTTGTAGAAAAATTATTGCTACGAGCCCGGCAAAAAGGCGAAATCCAGTTTGACGATATTCAGGCCGCTGCGATGTTCTGTGTATATGGGCAGCTTGGTATCCTGCTGGCAGACGATCTGACACAAGAAGATAAGTCGAAAAGGATTCGTGAATTTCTTATATTTGCACTTCATCTTTGAAACAGTCCCCCGCTTTGGGGCGGGGGATTTTCAAGAAGCAAATAATGAATAGTTTTCATTCAGCAACGGAGGCAGTACAATGGATGACCCATCACGTTTTACAAGCATAAATGAATATTACACTTTCATTTATGCTATAAGCTACATGATGTTAGTAGAGCTTGGTATATGGCTCTACAATTTCAAAGGTTGGCTAAAAAGGCCGGACAAGAAAAACAATGATTATGGAACAATTCTGATTGTAATGCTGGGGTGTTGGGGGAGTTTTTATTTCAGCACCTATTTCAGAAGCCAACAGTTTATACAGATAGCCGGAGAAATACTTTTACCCCATATTTTTTACTATGTGGGTATAGCTTTTATTCTTGTAGGTACAACTCTGCGCGCTATTGCTGTCTGGAGCCTAAGACATTCTTTCACACTTTCTGTCAAAACGGGCGGCAATCAACAGTTAGTCACAACCGGCGTTTACCGATATATTAGAAATCCTGCTTATGCCGGAACAATGTTAAGTATGCTCGGAAATGCCTTTTGCTTTCGCTCTGTTTTTTCTCCGCTATTGGTCTTACTCATTTTGGCGATCTGTTATGGAATAAGAATTAAGGTGGAAGAAAAAGCATTATATGAACGCTTTGGAGAAGAATTTAAGAATTATTGTTTCCGTTCATGGAGATTGTTCCCACTAATATGGTAATTGGCTACCGCTCTGGTAGCCCTACATTATAGCTTATTTATGAATGTTGTTCATTCAATAAAGAAAGGAAGTTTTTATCATGCCAACAAAAATTGATTTTATAGGCGGGAATACGAAGCGTTGCCTTATGGCGATGGCGCTTCCGATGATTGCCGCCATGTTCCTCAATATGATGTATAACCTTGTAGACAGCCTGTGGATCGGAAATTTGCTCGGAGAAACGGCTTATGCCGCCTTGACAAACTCCACTCCTATCATTCTGATCTTAACCTCTGTTGCGATGGGGGCGACAAATGGTGTATCAATTTTGATCTCTCAGGCGATTGGCGCAAAGGACAAGAAAAAAACAGAAAGTTTGATTTCCACATCGTTCTGTGTGGCGGTAGTTTTCTCCCTCCTTGTAACCGTTCTGCTTGAGGCTTTTCTCCCGTGAATTTTGAAAGCTCTGAACACTCCGGCTGAAACTTATGACATGGCATATAGCTATTTGGCAATCTATATCCTTGGATATTTGGCGGTCTATCTCTATCTTTATTTCACCGCCGTTTTGCGGAGCTTTGGCAATTCTATGTTTCAAGCAGTAGCCATGCTGGTGTCAACAATTTTGAACGCGATCCTCGATCCTATTTTTATTCACTTCATCGGATTTCACGGTGCGGCGATTGCCACCCTGCTTTCTCAGGTGATCTGTCTGCTGTTTATGCTGATTTATCTGAAAAAGAAAAAGCTATTCTCGTTCAAAATCTCTGCATTTGATAAGAGCGAAGTGTTGCCACTGATTCAGAAGGCAATTCCCTCGGTTATTCAGCAGAGTATTCCGGCCATCAGCACGACTTTCCTTACCGCACTTGTTAGTACATATAGCGTCACTGCAATAGCAGCTTATGGGGTAACAGGAAAACTTGAAACCATCCTGTTTTATCCGGCGATGGCATTAAACATGGTCTTAACTACCATTATCGGACAATGTGTCGGCGGCGCACGTTATGACCGGGCCAAAGACTATTTGAAGTGTGCTTTGGGGTATGGCTGTGGTTTGCTTGTAATTCTTTCTGTTTTGGTGGTCGGGTTTTCAAAACAGCTTTCCGGTCTATTTGTCAAGAGCGATGCTGTGGCGGCCATTGTCGGAACTTATTTTATGATTGTCAGTATCGGGTACATTCTGAATACGGTTACAAACTGCTTTCTTGGTGCCCTTAACGGTATGGGAAAGCCTTCAAAAAGTATGTTCCTGATGATCTTTTATTACATTGTGGTTCGGATGCCTCTTGCCTACCTGCTTTCCTATCTTGGCTTTGGCCTGAATGGAATTTGGGTTGCGGTTTTGGTCAGCCATGTGGTGGCCAGTGTCGCCGCTGGCATCTCTGGAACTATTACTTTCAAAAAGCGGGCAAGTACAACCTAAGTCAATTTCATTAGGCAAGTGTAACTGTCCGGCGGCGGTAAATAAAAAAAACCGCCATTGGGACAGTTGGTTTTGTGCGCTCAAAATTCATTTCAAGAGGGTGTCGCAAAATCATCAAATTAGATGATTGAGTGGCACCCTCGCTCTATATATACAAAAATCCGGTGGAATCCTTTTATTTTAGGAATCCTTCCGGATTTTTGCCGTACTTTAATAA
>Ga0129317_1000226_pt1 | contig 69636 bp, 55 predicted proteins | sample Cm1ome_FD_94430 | JGI IMG/M metagenome (GOLD analysis project Ga0129317, IMG submission 94430) | Eastern black-and-white colobus group fecal microbial communities from Wisconsin, USA - Cm1105 metagenome | ecosystem: Host-associated > Mammals > Digestive system > Large intestine > Fecal | place...
CCACCACTTCGTTTGCCGCGTACAGGTTCTCGATCAGAAACTCTTTGCGCGTCTCCTCTGTTGTATAGCGCTTGAAGTCCCGCTGGTTGCATGAATATCGGATTTCCATTGTTTTTGCTCCTTTCGGTTGTGTGATGGTATCGGGAAAGGCGCCGCGCACCGCGGCGCTGTCTGTATTGCACCATGCTTCCAGGCTCATGCCTCGCATACCGCTGTGTTCACGTCAAAGCCTGGTATCTATGCCGCTAAACGCATAGCTGCGACAGCGGCGGGCCTGAGGTTAGTATACCATGTTTCTAAACTCACACTTCGCGTACCGCTCGTGTTCACTAAGAAACATGGTATCGATGCCGCTAAACTCATGCTTCGCCTGCGGCTCGCATTCGTTAACCGGACATATTATACCATGACGCCGCGCAGCGGCCACAACAAAACCGCACGTGCTGCGGTTTTGGATGGTTCAATGTTCTCAAGGCCCTGTGCACCGGCACAGAAGCGTGTGCTTTGCACACGCGCAGCCGCGCAAGCGGCGGCTTTGAGATTATTATACCATATATGGCCGCCCCGTGTACCGGCGGGGCGGCCATAACTTTACAATTTCTATAATAAAAAACCGTGCTGCGCGCTCCGGCGGCCCCGCGGGGGCTGTAAAAACAGGTCAGCCCTTTACGCCGGAGGCGGAGATGCCGCCAATGATATATTTTTGCAGGAAGATAAAAATCACGATGACGGGAAGGATGGACAGCACGGAGGCTGCCAGGATAGAGCTCCAGTCAACGCCCAGATTGCCGATAAAGTTTTTGATGGCGATCTGGATGGTGTATTTCTTTTGATCAGACAGCACCAGCAGCGGCAGAATGTAATCGTTCCAGCGCCACATAAAGCTGAAAATGGTGAGCGTCACGGTGACGGACGAACCGAGCGGGAACATGATGCGAGTGAAGATCTGCAGCTCGTTCGCACCGTCGATGCGCGCGGCCTCCACGAAAGAGAGCGGGATGGACATATAGTGCTGACGGTACATGAAGATACCGGTGGTCGTGGTGACGACGGGAAGGATGACGCCCCAGATGTTGTTGTACAGGCCCAGCGCGCTGATGACGGAGAACTGGGGCACGGTGAGCGTCTCGCCCGGGATGAGCGTGCCCAGCAGGAACACGCCGAACACCAGGTTGACATACTTGATCTCAAAGCGGTAGATGGCCAGCGCGTAACCGCACATGGAGCTGATGACCAGCGTGATGAGCGTGCCTACGACAGCCAGGAACAGGCTGTTCTTTACATAACCCATGAAGCCGCCCGCCAGCACAGAGGCGTAATGCTCGACCGTGGGGTCCTGGGAAAACAGGTGCAGCGGATAGCTGAACAGCTCGCCCGAAGGCTTGAAGGAGCTGAGCACCATCCAGACGATGGGAAACACGACGATTACCGCGATGAGCACGGAAAGAACCGTAAGGGGAATGCTTACCTTCTGTTTGCGTTCGGCCATCAGGTCTCACCTCCGTTGTTGACTTTGAACTGGGCGTATGCGATCAGCGCGAACACGATCATCACGACAGTGGAAATAGCGGACGCATAGCCGTATTCCATCTGATTGAAGCCCTTGTCAAAGATGTACTGGATGATATAGGTGGTGCTCAGGCCGGGGCCGCCCTGCGTGATGCCCTGTACCAAAGCGTATTCCTTGAGCAGGTTTACCGTGGAAAGCAGCACTACAAGGAACGTGGTGGGGCTGAGCATGGGCACCGTGATGCGAAGGAAAGACTGGAAGCTGTTGGCACCGTCGATGCTGGCGGCCTCGTACAGGTCCGGTGAGATGTTGTTGATGCCGCCCACATAAATGATCATATTGAAGCCGATGGAGGCCCACACGGAGGCGAAGCCGATGACGAACGTGGCAAGCCCGGAGTTGAGCGACCATTCCAGCGGGGTGCCGCCGAAGGACTGGATGATGAAGTTGATAAGGCCGTATTCCTGGCTGAACATCCAGTTGATGGTGATGCCGACGACCAGGGCGCTCATCAGCACCGGGATGTAGATCATGGTGCGGGACAGGCTCTTGAGGCGTACACGGGGCGAGGTGACGAGCACTGCGATGAGCAGAGGGATGATCACGCGGAAGGGCAGGCAGCAGATGGTGTACACCAGCGTGCGGCCCATGGACGCGTAGAATTTGGAATCCTTAAACAGTGTGATATAGTTTTTGATGCCGACGAAGTCCATGACCTTCCAGCCATCGTAGTTCGTGAACGAGAACGCGATGCTCAGGACCAGCGGCAGCAGGAAAAAGATGCCGAACAGGATGCAGCAGGGCGCTACAAAGGCCCAGAATGCACCTGTATGCCTCAGCGATGATTTTTTCTTCAGCATTGCCATTCCTCCTATAATTTCAGTTTTTCCCGGCCGTTGTGCTTTATCACCATAAATTCACTGCGGGCGGGCCCCATTTCTGTGGTTTGAGTATAGCATTTTCTGCTCCGCAAGCTCTACTACTATTTTGCTTGTTTTGGTGCTGCTCTATTGCATTTTTTGCGTTATCGACGGTGAAAAGGCAGGAAGAGGGAAAGAAATGCAGCGGTTTGCCTAAATATGATAATAATATATTGTGCATAAATGCAAAAGTGGGGTTTTGGAAAAATTTGTTTTCCCGCCTCCCGGCTTTGGCTCTGTTCGGCGAAAAACAGCGGCCTTCCATGCTCTTTTCCAATTCTGCCGCACAGCTTTGCCGCCTTGGGGCAATATAGTAAAGCAGGTAAGTTATCCCCGTTGGAAAGAGCTGTTTTCTGTGGTGCCGTAAACGGCAGGCCCAACGCATGACGGGCCGCAGAGCAAAAAAACACCGGGACCTCATTTGGCAGGGTCCCGGTGTTTTGCTTGTTATGCGAGCTCGATGCGGAATGTTTTAAACTCGAAGGGGCGGATCTGGAAGGGGATGCCGCCGTTTTCCGGTACCGCCGCTTCGCCGCAGGCGTCCTCCATGGCGGTGCAGGGCGTGACGGCGCGCGTGCTGCCGGGCACGGACAAAACGGCGCGGGTGCGCATGCCCCAGGCCTCGTACAGGCGCACGATGATGCCATTGCCGTCCTCGGCGCGCTTCACCGCCTCCACCACGACGCCCGGCGCGTCCACGGAAACGAAGGAGTAGCTTTCCGGCAGCGGGCCGTCCTGCGCGGCCAGAGGCCGGGCGTAAGCCGGGCAGTTCAGCGCGTAGCCCTCGCGCACCACGCCGCCTGTGCGGTAATCGCCCTCGTGGGGCAGCAGCGCGTAAGTGAACGTATGCGCACCGCGGTCCGCGTTGGGGTTGGGATGCGTGGGCGCACGCAGAAGCGACAGGCGCATCACGCCGTCGTGGATGTCGCAGCCGTATTTGCAGTCGTTCAGCAAAGCCACGCCGTAGCCTGCCTCGGAGAGGTCGGCCCATTTGTGCGCGCACACTTCAAAGCGTGCCGCGTCCCAGCTGGTGTTGCGGTGGGTGTCCCGCTCAATGCTGCCGAACTGGATGTCGTACCGCGCGCGGGTGGCATATACGTCCACGGGGAACGCGGCCTTGAGCAGCGCGTGCTCCTCGTGCCAGTCCACATGGGTGATAAAGTCGATGCGCCGGGTGTGCGGATAGAACACGATGCGCTGCTCCATTGCGGAGCGGGAAAACGCGCGCTTTACCAGCACACAGCAGCGCACGGCGCTGTTTTCTTCCACGCTCAGCTCGGCAGGGCCGTCCAGCTCCCACATGTGTTCGGAATAGTATTGCTCCAGGTTCCACGCGTCGTAGTTGTCGGGACGATCCTCGAACATCTGGAACACATTGCCCCGTGCGCCTGGCTTGAGTACCTCGCGCTGGGCCGCGGTGTCGTACAGACGGGTGAATGCGCCGCAGGCGTCCAGCTCCGCTTCATAGAAAGGCGTGGTAATGCGCCGCCCGTCTTCGGAGACCTGCGCAAAGGGAACGGGCGCAGAGGCACAGCCGGCAAAGCGGTAGTGCCGCCAGCCCTTGGCGGGCAGCTCTGCGGCCACAAAGCACAGCTCGCCGTCCGCCCAGCGGAAGGGCAGGGGACGGCCGTCGGCCAGCACGCCCGCGACAGGCGCTTCCACAGGCACGCGCACCAGCGCGTCCCGTGCAAAGCCGAGCTGGTTGAACACCAGAACGCCGTCGCCGTCTGCGCGCACCAGCGCGGCCAGCGCGTTTTGCGCATCGCCGATGAGCGCGGCGTCGGAGGCCAGCACCTGCTCATACTGCTCCATGGAATCCTCGTACACCTTTTCAATGGAGGATCCGGGCAGGATATCGTGGAACTGGTTGAGCAGCGTCAGCTCCCAGTTGTGGGCCAGCGCTTCGGCGGGATAGGCATGGGCTGTGCCGCAGGCCAGATTCAGCGCGCTGAACAGCTCCGCGTCGGCGTTTTTGAACTCGGCCAGGCGGTTGTAGCGCTTGTTGCGCGCCATGGTGGTGAATACGCCGCGGTGGTATTCAAAATAGAACTCGCCGCACCAGCAGGGCACGTCCTGTCCGGCAAGGCGGCGTTCCAGCTCTTCAAAGAACGCCAGCGAAGTGCTTTGGCGTGTGCGGGGCGCGCCGGGGATGCCGTAAGCAAGGCGGCGCTGCAGCTCCAGCATCTCGGCCGTGGGGCCGCCGCCGCCGTCGCCGTAGCCGTAGCATTGCAGCACGTCGTCCGTCAGCGTCTTGTCCTGGAAGCGCTGCCAGCAGCCCATCACCTGCCTGGGCGCGAGAATGCCGTTGTAGGTGGTGTTAAACGAGGGGTTAGGGTCCTTGTCCGGCTTTTTGACGTAATCTTTTGTGGAGATGAAATAAGCCAGCACCTCGCTGCCGTCGATGCCGCGCCAGTGCGTCACATCGTGGGGCATCATGTCGGTGTCGTTCCAGGCCAGCTTCGTTGTCATGAAGTAATCCGCCCCGCACTGCTTCATGATCTGCGGCAGCGCGCCGCTGAAGCCGAAGGCGTCCGGCAGCCACAGAATGCGGTTCTCACGGCCGAACGCATCGCGGAAGAACCGCTTGCCGTGCAAAAACTGGCGCACCAGGCTTTCGCCCGAGGACATGTTGCAGTCGGCCTCCAGCCACATGCCGCCCTCCGGCTCCCACCGGCCCTGGGCCACGCGCGCCCGGATGCGCTCATACAGGGCCGGGCAGTCGCGCTTGACGAAATCGTAAAGCTGGGGCTGGCTGGACATAAAGGTGTATTCGGGATAGCGTTCCATCAGGTAATCCACGCTGGCAAAGCTGCGGATGGCCTTTTCCCGCGTTTGGGCAAGGCTCCACAGCCACGCCACGTCGATGTGCGTGTGGCCCACGCAGGCTTCGGTGGCGTCTGTCCGGCCGCAGAAGCCGTCGTAAAATTCCGTGCGCAGATACTCGCGCGCGTCCCGCACGCTTTGGGCGAAGGCTCCGCTGTCCAGGTCCCGCAGGTCCAGCAGGTTGAGGGCGCGGTTCAGGTGCTTCATGATGCCGATGGCGCGTGTGTCGTCGTCCGCAAGAAGCGCGCACACCTCGTACGGGGCGCGCAGGTCATAGTAAAGCCCCGTTACGTCGTCGTCGCGCTCGGCGGTCTCCACGCGCAGGAACACATCCCGCGCGGGTGTGTTGCAGTAGACGTACAGCGCCAGCTCGTGGCTTTCGCCGGGAACCGCGCAGGCTGCAAGGTCGAACTCGTTGTGGTTTACGTCCAGCCCGCATACCAGCCGGCCGTCCACATAGGCCAGAAACTGGGGATTGTTGTTGTTCCAGATATCGGAGGCGCCGGTGGATACCAGACAGACCACGCGTTTTCCGGCGCTGGCCTCGGGCAGCGTTACCGTGCCCTTGAAGCAGTGGTGCGCCTCCAGCCCGCCGAAAGCGTCGCCGGGGGCAAAGGGCTCCCAGCTTGCGGCATCGGCGTGTACGGTGTCCCAGCCGTGGTAGGCGCATTCGGTGCGGCGCAGGCCCTCCACCGGTGTGCGCCCGCGCAGAGAGCGTTCCTTCAGCGCCTTCAAAATGGGAGGCATGCGGTGGCGCAGTTGTTCAGTCGTCATGTGTTTCCCTCTCTTTCTCACGGGGCGTGCGGTGCGCGCCCCGGCTGTTCCGTTCCATCCCGCCGCCGCGCGGCGGCCACGGCGCATCCGCCGTGTTTTAGGCGCACCCATTATAGCACGCGCCGGAGCGCCTGGCTATCCGTTTTTTGCTTTGCTTGCGGCGGCAAGCTTGCATTCGTTGCTTTGCGGCGCACCCCTGCGCAAGCCCGCGCCGTGCCGCTCCGCCGTCAGCCGCTGCCGAGCAGGGCGTCCAGAGAGCGCTCGAACACCGTGGCCGCCGCGCCGATGACGCCCGCGTCCGCGCTCACCGAAGGCTCCACGCGCACGGGCGTGCTCTCGGGCAGGGCGGCGCGCAGCGCTTCGGACACTTGAGTACAAAGCTGCATGCCCAGCGCGCCGGGCACGATGCCCGCCAGCACGCACAGCTCCACGTCCAGCGTCATCACAAGGCTGTAAACAGCGCCGCTCAGCGGGCCGCACAGATAGTCCCGCATGGCCTGTGCGCTGGCTTCGCCCGGCTGTGCGCCGTCCCGCAGCGCTGCGCCGAAGCGGCGCTCCAGCGCGGCCAGACACACGGCGTCCTCCAGCGTTTCCCGCGCGGCGCTGCGCCCGGGCGCACCCAGCGCCGGCTGCAGAAGCATCGCGCCTACCTCGCCCGCGCGGCAGCGCGCGCCGCGGCGCAGTTTTCCGTCCAGGCGCACCGCGCCGCCGCAGCCCGAGCCGATGGACAGATAAAGCATATTGGCCGCTCCGCCCGCGCCGCGCCGCAGGAATGCCTCGCCCTCGCAGGCGAGGTTCGCATCGTTTTCCAGATAGACGGGCAGCTCCACTTCCCGCCAGAACGCGGGGAATACCTGCGCAAAGGAGGTGGGCTGCTGGATGTCCATGGCCGCGTAGCTGACGATGGCCGCCGCGTCCGGGTCCAGGTTGGCGGGAAAGCCGATGCACACGCCCAGAACAGGAGCGCCTTTTGCCGCAGCGCACATGCGCCGGATGGCCGCCGCAAGGGGGGAAAGGTCCCGCGTGCGTGCGAAATCGCCCAGCTCGATGGTTTCCCGCGCCTGCACGCCGCCCGCCATATCCGCCAGCCCCACGCGGGCAAAGCGTCCCTCGCATTCCACGCCCACAGCGCGGTAAGCTCCCGGCTCAAAGCGCAGCAGGCGTCCTTTCCGCCCGGCGCCGGCCGCGGGGCCGGTTTCATCCAGCTCCACCAGCAGGCCCTTTTCCAGAAAGGCGTCTACTACCTTCATTGCGGTGGGGAAGCTCATGCCCGTGTCCCGGGTGATCTCCGCGCGGCTCATCTGGCCGCGCTCACGCAGCAGGTCGAACACGAGGCGGCGGTTTTTTCCCTTGAGATAATTCGGAAGATATGGTTCCATACGGCCCTCCCGCGCGCCGCGGCGCGCACAGATATCCAAAAGTTATGATAATCATACCATCCCTGTGTCCGGCGGTCAAAGGGGAAAGCGGCCGCCGCGGGGTGGAGAATAAATTTTTTTGCAGGAGGGCTTGCGCTCCCGGCCGCGTTATGCTATAGTGAAAACAAATTACTAAACAAACTTTAGTAATTGAAGTGCAAATGCAGATACGGACAAAATCAAAAAGCAAGGGAGCAGAGGAACGATGCATGAAGAAAAGATCGCACTGGTGGACGGCCAGGTAAAAGCAGTGCAGCAGGCTGTGGCGGCCCGCGCTGTGGAAAACGTCTATTTTGTGGCCTGCGGCGGTTCGCTGGCCACGCTGTACCCGGGCAAGTATATCCTTGAGCGCGAAACGGCGGCGGTGAGCACCGGGGCCTATACGGCGGCGGAGTTTTTGAACGATCCCCCCGCGCGCCTGGGCGAAAAGAGCCTGGTGGTGCTCAATTCCCAAAGCGGCGGCACGCCGGAGACCGCCGCGGCGGCACGGCTGGCCACCGGGCGCGGCGCGCTGACGGCGGCGTTCACCACCACGCCCGGTTCGGCTCTGGAGCAGGCGGCGGACCATATCGTTTATTACTTCGACGACCCGGCGTCCCCGTATCCCGCGGTGCTGACAATCTTTCCCGAGGTATACAAGCTGACCTACGCGCTGCTGGATGTGTGGAACGGCACGGGCCGCCTGCCGGAAGTGAACGCGGCCATGCTGCGCCTGCAGGATACCTTCGACGAAGCGTGCGCGGCCTACCGCCCCGCGGCCCGGGCGTTCGGCGCAAAATACGCTGGGGAACCCATCCTCTATTCCATTGCGGCGGGCCTGGACGCCTGCGTAGGCTATGTGCTGACGAACTGCCTGGTGATGGAATCCCTGTGGAAGCACTCCTCGCCGCTGCACGCGGGCGAGTTTTTCCACGGTGCGTTTGAGGCCGTGGATGATACGGCCGCGGTGTTTGCGCTGTTGGGGCTGGGAAAAACGCGGGCCCTGGAGGAACGCGCGGTGAAGTTTTTACAGCGCAAGACCGGGAAGCTGACGGTGCTGGACGCGGCCGCGCTGGACCTCGAGGCTTATCCCGGCTGGCTGCGCGCGCCGGTATCCGCACTGGTGCTCAACCGTCTGGCCGCGCTGTATTGCGACGAGATGTCCTATGCGATGGGACATCCTATTTCCTCGCGCCGGTACATGGGGGTGGAAAAATACTGATGAAGCTGCTTGGCATAGGAGACAACGTGCTGGACGATTACCGCTGGCGGCAGGAGCTGTACCCGGGGGGCAACAGCGTCAATGTGCCCGTGCTGGCCCGCCGCTACGACGGGAGCGCGGCGGCCTATATCGGCGTGCTGGCCGACGACGGCGCGGGGTTGCATTTTGCCTCCGCCCTGCGGGAGGAAGGCGTGGATATCAGCCGCGTGCGTGTGATGCACGGCGTCAGCGCGCGCAATTACATCGAGCTGGACGAGGCGGGCGACCGCCACTTTGTGGGCAACAACGGCCGGGAGACCGCGCAGTACCAGGCGCTGCTGTGCCTGACGCCCGGCGACTACGCCATGATGGAGCAGTACGACCTGGCGCACACCAGCATCCACAGCTGGCTGGATGCCTACCACCCGGCCATCAGCCGCCGGGTGCCGCTCTCTCTGGACTTTTCCGGCGAGTACGACCGGGTGAACATCGCCCAGCTCTGCCCGCTGCTGCGGTTTGCTTTCTTTTCCGGCGGTGCCGCCAGCGAGGAAGAGGTGCGGGCGCTGGCCCGCACTGCGCTGGACGCCGGAGCGCGCACGGTCGTGGTGACGATGGGCGTGCGCGGTTCTTATCTGCTGGAGCAGGGGCGTGAGCACAGGCAGGAGTGTGTGCGTGCAGACGTGGTGGACGCGCTGGGCGCGGGCGATGCGTTCATTGCGGCATTTCTTGCGGAATACCACGCGGGCGGCGGGGATCTGGCGGACGCAGCGCAGAAGGCGAGCGTATTTGCCGCGCAGTGCTGCGGCCATTACGGCGCGTTCGGCCACGCCATGCCGCATCCGGACAGGTGCGCCGGGGAGCAGGCGGATCTCTGTTTATAATATAACTTACTTTATATAAAAAACACAAAAGACGCAGAAGAGGGCCTGCCGCGGCTCCGCTTTTGCGTCTTTTATCTGTAGGGACATAGAAAGGTTACGAAATTATGACAACGCGATATTGCATTTTTTTCTTTGCCTTTTCCCGTGAAACGGGCTTTGCCAAGCGCTTTGCTGCAAAACGCACACAGATTTGATAGATTTTGATTGGGATTATTACCAATTTTGAACAAAATGCTTGATGCATTTTGCCCAAGATGAAAAATGCAAAGCAAAAAATGCAATACAATCTGAAGCAACACAGCAAAATAGGAGTAGTTTCCGCGAAATGGCGAATGCTATACTTAAGGCACAGAAAAACGGCGGCGGCACATGCTTCCCGGGAGATGCGCGTTCCGCTGTTTTGAGGAAAAAACCTGCGCCCACAGGGCGCAGCGGTAATCTTTAGGAGGTTTAACGTATGAAAAAGGCATTTTCCCTGCTTCTTGTTGCCGCCATGGCGCTTATGCTCGTCGCATGCGGCGGCAGTTCCAGCAGCACGCCTGCGGCTTCCGGTTCCACGGCGGCGTCCGGCTCTGCCGAGGCGCCTACGGGCCAGACGCTGAAGGTCATGCTTTCCGAGGAGCCCAGCAGCGGCGATTCCTTCACCACGACATTGAATAAATGGGCCGAGGAGACCGGCAACAGCGTGGAGCTCATGGTCATTCCCTACGACGACCAGCTCACCAAGTTCCCCCTCATGGCCAAGAACAAGGACCTGCCCGACCTCGTTTCCACCACGCGTCTGAGCCGTCTGTATCCGGATGAGTTTGTGGATCTGGGCCAGGTCGTCGACACCTCGATCTTCGAGCCGATGGCACTGGAGATCATCAGCCAGGAATATAACTCCGACAAGCTCTCCTGCCTGCCCCTGCAGTTCACCATCACCAACGTGTTCTACAACAAGGACGCTTTCGAGGCCGCCGGCCTGGAGGTTCCCACTGTGGACGACCGCTGGACGATGGATGAAGTGTACGAGGCCGCTGCGAAGCTGATGGCCGACGGCGGTGTGAAGTACGGCATGGCCGTGGATTTCTCCCGCGCCCGTTATGACAACCTGATGTATATGAACGGCGGCTCCATGGTGGAAAAGGACGGCGATTCCTTCAAGGTCGCCATCAACAGCCAGGCCAATATCGACACCCTGCAGACCTTCGTGGACAAGAACAACGAGGGCATTATGCCCAAGGCCATCTGGGCCGGCGGCTCCACCGACAACCCCGGCGATTACTTCAAGAACGGCGACGTGGGCATGTACTTCTCCGGTTCCTGGAACTACAATGCATTCACCACGGACATCACCGGCTTTGAATGGGGCGTTATGCCTTCTCCGGTCGGCTCTGTGAGCGGTTCCGCGATTCTGGGCGGCTCCGGTCTGGCCGTGCCCGAGAACTCCGCCAACAAAGATCTGGCGCTCTCCTTCATCAAGTGGTTCTATGAGGAGGAAAACTTCTCTTACTACCTCGATCTGGACAAGGGCCTGTCCTCTCTGACAGGCGTGACGTACCAGCCCGCCGACGAGAAGGCTGCCGCGGACTACACGGTCCTGCAGGCGGAAGTCGGCCAGACGACTACCCTGTTCAGCGTGGACGAATCCTCCATGTGGAGAAACTATCTGGACAATGAGTACCGCGATGCTCTGAAGCAGGCGGTGAACGGCGACATGACGGCTGAGGAAGCCCTCAATGATTTCGCCGCCGCTCTGGCCGAGAAATCCGGCTGGGCCCAATAAGCAGAAAAGAAGCGGTCATACCGCAGCGTGTTTGAAAACGCCCCGCCCGGATGGGCGGGGCGTTTTCGCACGGCAAACGGGAAGGGAGACATGCGGAATGGAAAAGCCGCAGTACACCGCTGCGCACCTGAAGGGCATGAACCGCCATGTCGTATATGATTTTATTCGGGAACGGGGAGCAACTTCCAAAGCGCAGATCGTCAAGGAAACGGGCATCAGCCCGCCCACCGTCATCAAGATCGTGTCGTACCTTGTGGAGCGGGGCCTTGTGGTGGAGGCCGGCGAGGGTGCGGCCGGCGTGGGACGCCGGCCGCAGCTGCTGGCCATCAACGGGCCGGGCCGATTTTCGGCAGTGTTCGCGCTGGAAGGTTCGTTTCTCTCCATGGGGCTGGTGGACATCTCCGGCCGTGTGCTCCACAGGCAGAAAACACGCACGGCGCAGGATTTCGGCGCGTTTCTGGCCGAGGTGCGCGACGGGCTGGTGAGCAGCCTGCTGCACGCTGCCGGAGCAGACCCTGCACGGCTGATCGGCGTGGGCGTCACGCTGCCCGGGACGTATGACCCCGCGCGCCGCGTGCTGGATTACGCGCCCGCCATCGGTGTGTTCGGGCCGGTGGAGATCGGCCCGTGGATGGACGGGATGACGCAGAAGTTCGGCGTGCCCGTTTATGTGGAAAACGACACCAACGCCCAGTGCATGGGCGAGCATGAGCTTTGCCGTGCGCGGGACCTTGTGTATGTTTCGGCGGGAACGGGCGTGGGTGCGGGGGTCATGCTGGACGGCCGCCTGCGACGGGGCGAAACGAACAAATGCGGCGAGATCGGCTACAATGTGTTTTTCGAGGATTATAAGCGCACGGCCCGCGCAGCGGGCTGCCTGGAGCAGCGCATCGGTTACCATGTGCTGGAGCAGCAGTTCGCCCTGGACCGTTTTTCCCGCCGCAGCCAGATCCCGCCCGCGCTTCTGGCGCAGATGGCGGCCCAGGTGACGAAGCCCCTGGCGCTTTGCATCGCCAACCTGACGCATGTGCTGGACTGCAGCACCGTGGTGCTGGGCGGCGAGGTAGCCGAGCTGCTGGGCGACGCGCTTCTGGACGCGCTGAACGCCAGGCTGGAGGAGCTGTGCCTCTCGCCGGTGCGGGTGCGCCGTCCGGCCAGCGCGGACGACGGCCTCATCGGCATGGCGGCCCATATCACGCGCATGGAAGTGGATGCGCTTTTGGAGGAGGAATAGGCTGTGGCATATTTAAAGTTTCCGCTGTTTCTGGGGCGATACGTCAACCGCTGGCTCGTCAGCGGCATTGCCCAGACGCCCGTGCATTTCACACCGGTGACGCTGCACGGGGATATCAACCTGTGGCTGAAAAAGGGATTTTCCGTTCATGAAAATCCCTGCAAGACAGAATTCGTACGCGCGCGCCGGGCATGCCCCGCCGCGCTGCCCGCTGTATGCGAGCCGGTGCCCGGCGGCCGCGTTGGAGACGGCGCGTCGCCCCAGACGTTTGCCGTGTACTGGCCCTTCGACGACATCAGCCTTGACATCTCCGGCGGATGGGACGCGCCCACGCATATCCGCGCCTGGGCGTATACCGAGCTTTGGGCGGACGAGGACGGCCCCGCGCCGTTCCTCTTTACGACCTGCGGCGGAGCAGCCGTGTGGCTGAACGGCGAGAAGGTGCTGGAATTTACGCCCTTCACCCGCAACATCCCCGCGGATACGCCGCTGGAGCTGACGCTGCGCAAGGGCAGAAACAGCGTGCTGGTGTTTTTTGATGACCTGGCCGAGCGGGACGCGGCGTTCCTGCTGCGTTTGTGCTGGCAGGGAACGGATGCGCCGCCGGAGCAGCGCGTGCCGGTGGGCGCGGCGAACCCTACGCTGCTGGAGCAGGGCGAGCAGGCCATGCGCAGCCTTTGCTTCAGCCGCAACCATTATGCGGCGGGCCCCGTCAGTCTGCGGTGTGAAAATCCTTTCGCCCAGCAGGCGCTGCATGTAACGCTGGAGGGCGCTACGGAGGAAAACGAGCAGGCGGGCGTGCTGTTCACGCGCACAGCGGATTTTGCCCCCGGGCAGACACGGGCGTCCCTGGGGGACTGCGCCGAGTTCCCGTTCGGATTTCTTCTGCTGCAGGCCACCGCTGTGGTGGAGGGAATAGCCATCACCCGCCCCATCACCGTGGAAACGCACGCCTCGGCTCTGCTGCCCCATGCGGCGGACACCGTGGCCGGGCGCAAGCGGCAGGCGCTGGAATTCCTGGCGCGCTTCGGCGAGCAGAACACCAACCGGGCCGTGGCGCTGCTGGCAACGGGCGGCAGCCCGGACGAGGCGCAGCGCCTCATTGCCGCGCAGGTGCGCTTTGTAGACCGCCGGTGCGACTGCAGTGATTTTTACCTCGTTTATTTTCCGCATATCCTGCGGGCCTGGGGCGCACAGGGCGCCGGCCTGCTCTCGCCGGAGCTGGAGCGCGCCATGCGGGCGTGCATCCTGAACTTCCGTTACTGGATGGATGAACCGGGCGACGACGTGATGTGGTTTTACAGTGAGAACCACGCGCTGATGTTTCATACCTGTCAGCTGCTGGCCGGGGAGCTATATCCGTCGGAGACCTTTTCCAACAGCGGCATGACGGGCGTACAGATGCAGCAGAAAGCGAAGGGCCTGCTGCTGGAATGGTTCCGGGGATTTTTAAACGAGGGCTTTACGGAATGGAACTCCAGCGCTTACCTGCCCATCGACCTGCTGGGCCTGGCCAGCCTCTATGCCTGGACGCAGGACGGAGAGCTGCGGGCACTGGCAAAACGGGGCATGGACTATGTGTTTTATCTGCTGGCCGTACACAGCCGCAAAGGCTTTTTCGCAGGGTCCTCCGGACGCACGTACCTCAAGGAGCAGTTCGGAAACTGGTCCAACTGCACATCGTTCATGAGCTGGATCGGCTATGGCTGCGGCACTCCGGGCCACGCGGGCAAGGGCGTGGTTTCCCTTTGCCTGTCGGATTACGAGCCGCCGCGGGGCTATGCGGCCTATTTCAATGTAGAGCCGGGTTTTGAGCTTGTGTGCCGCTCCACGCATGGTTATCAGAAGCACGTAGATCTTTATACCTATAAAACGTCGGGCTATCTGATGACAAGCGCGGCGGATTTCCGGCCCGGAAAGCCGGGCTATCAGGAAAATCCGCTGCAGCTCACATTCACACCCACGGCGCAGCTCTGGATCAGCCATCCGGGTGAGCGGGCGCTGTACGGCAAGGGGCGTCCGTCCTATTGGGCGGGCAACGGCACGCTGCCCCGTGTCAACCAGTACAAAGGCTTCGCCACGGTGTTTTATGATATCGCGCCGGAACACCCGGTGGATTTCACGCATCTGTATCTGCCCACAATGGAATTTTATCTGTGCCGCGTACAGGGCCAATGGGTGTTTGCGCAGGAGGGAGACGCCTACTGTGCGGTCTATTGCTCGGCCGGGCTCACGGCCCAGCGCTTCGGCCCGAACGCCGAGCGTGAGTTCATTGCGCCCGGCCGCCGCTGCGTGTGGCTGGTGCGCGCCGCGCAGACGGATGAATTCCCCAGCTTTGCGGCGTTCATCACGGCCATGCTGGCTGCGCCGCTGGAGGTGGACGCCCAGCGGCTTGCCTGCCGCTTTGAGGACCCGGTATACGGAGTGCTGCGCAGCGGCTGGAACGAACGCCTTTCGGTGAACGGCGCGGCAATGGAATACGGCGGCAGCGACCAGTACGGCGTGCTGGAGCTGCGGGAAAAACAACAGCCTGCCGCGGATGCGCAGGCATAGGAGGAAAGAATATGCTGGACCAGAAGACCCTGCACGCGGCGCTCAAAAAGGTATCGGCCGCGATGATGCATCTGGAAAATACGGGCTTTGAGGAAAAGTACCCCATCGGCCTCATCGACATCAACCTGTGGGAATGGCCGCAGGGCGTGGGCCTGTACGGCCTTTACAATTATTATAAGCTGACGGGAGACCGCGGGACGTTCGATTTCCTGTGCGGCTGGTATGACGCGCGCATGGCCGAGGGCCTGCCCGAGCGCAACGTCAACACGACCTGCCCCATGCTCACGCTGCTGTGCGTGTACGAGGACACACAGGACGAACGCTACGGCGCGCTGTGCCGGGATTGGGCCGAGTGGGTGATGCACGGGCTCATCCGCACGGGCGACGGCGCGTTTCAGCACATGATCACCGGCGACGCCAACGACAGCCAGATGCTTATCGACACACTGTTCATGACGGTGCTGTTCCTGGCCAAAGCAGGCGTGGTGTTCGGCCGCAAGGACTATGTGGAGGAAGCAAAGCGCCAGTGCCTGGTCCACATCAAGTATCTGTATGACACAAGCTGCGGGCTGTATTTCCATGGATACGACTTCAAGGGACGCCACAACTACGGCCGTGTGCATTGGGCACGCGGAAACTCCTGGTACACCTGCGGCATCATGGAGCTGATCGGCCTTATCCCCATCGAGCCGGGGCTGCGGCAGTATTTCCTCGACACCTTCCGCGCCCAGGTGGACGCGCTGTGCGCCTGCCAGGCGGGGGACGGCATGTGGCATACGATCTTGGACGACCCGGCGTCTTATAAGGAAAGCTCGGCCACGGCGGCGTTTGCCTACGGAATGCTCAAGGGCGTCCGTCTGGGCTTTTTGCCCGCGCAGTATGAGGCGCCGGCCCTGCGCGCCGTGCAGGCCGTGCTGGCCCGCGTGGATGCCGCGGGCATCGTGGGCGGCGTTTCCTACGGCACGCCTGTGGGCAATGACGCACAGTTTTATAAGGATATCCCCGTCTGTCCCATGACATACGGGCAGGCCATGGCCATCCTGATGCTGGCCGAGGCGCTGTACCACACCGGGGAGGACGCGTGATGGAAACAGGCGCGAACGTCCCTCTGTATGGGCCGTATTCCAAAAAATATCTGGGCCTTTCCAAAATCGTTCCGCGGGCGCAGGTGCCGGGCGCGCGGTTCGACCTTGTCGTTCACCCCACCTGCGTGAACGGTGCGGTGCCCGTTCCAAACACCACGTTTCCCTGTGGGTATCATCCGTGGCAGGCCGCGCCGGACGGCTCGTTTTACAGCTACCGCTGCGAGCTGCTGCCCAAGGACAGGCTGTACGCGAGCATTGCGTTTTTTCGCCTGGATGAAAACGCGTGGGGCGTGCGCACGCGGTTCCACAACCGGACAGAGCTGCCCCGAAATTGTATGCTCAACTATTTCTGCGCGCTGGAATACCCGGCTGCGCGGCGGACGCTGCCCGTTCTGCCGGAGGGCGCGGTCCGCTGGCATGCGCTGGACTATGCTTCCTATACTTACGCGCAGCCGCGTCCGTGGGACGGCCTTGCGCCCGACGCGCTCCAAAAAGGTGAGTTCCGCGACGAGGCGTTCACAGACGGCCACGGCCTGGGCGACCGCGTGCCTCACGCCCACATGCCGCGCCTTGCGGGCCTGCGTCCCTTTGGCGCGCAGGCCGGGGATGCTGTGGGCTACCGCGTCGCCGTTCCCGGGTTTGAGGATGCCGCGCTCACGGTGCGATACCGTACCGTACCGCCGCAGGGCGGGCACGGAGAAAGGGGCGCTTCGGCGGAGCCGGTGGTGTTCGATACTGCGTTCGGTCCGCTGTCCTTTCCGCCCAGCGGCGCGCCCGCGTTTGTTTCGTTCCCGCTGGGCGCGGTGCCGCCGGGGGAGCTTGCGCTCACGCTGACGGCGCGCGGTACCGGCGGCGCGGGCGTGGAGCTGGACTTTTTTGCGGTGACGGCCCGCGCCCGGGCGGCTGCCGTCGGTGTGTGCACACAGGAGCCGGATGCCAGGCCCGTATTGGAACGGGAAAGGGACGGGCAGTACCGCCTGCGCTATGCCGGTGTGGACGAGGCGTTCTGTGTGCGCGTATACGGCGAAAGGCGGCGGGAGCGCCTGCTGGAGACCGGCTCTCTGGAGGATGCGCTCATCTCCCGCCTGTCCAACCCGGACCATACCTTCGACGATGTGCTGAACCCGTTTTCCGGTTCGTTCCGGCGCAAGCACAGTGACCCGGGCTGGTATCAAAACCTGCTGGTGAGCGGGCTGTTCCTGCAGCCCGGGGCCTGCCATACAGAATACGCCGTGCTCTCGGCCACACCCCGGACGGACACGCCGCAGGCACTGGAGCAGGTGTTCCGCGCGGGCAAGCGCCGGGCAAAGCTGCCGGCCTTCAACCCGGCGGGCAGGCGTTACCGGCTGTCGGTGCGGTGCCTGCGCGCCGCCGCGCTGACGAATGTCGTTTATCCTTTGTACCGCAGGGGTGAAATGGTGGCGCATTATACGCCGGGAAAGCGGTGGGATTCTTTCTACACATGGGACTCCGGCTTCATCGGCCTGGGCCTAGCACAGGCGGACGCAGAGCTGGGCCGCCGCGTGCTGGAGCAGTATCTTTCCGGCCCGGAAAACAGCGATTTTGCCTTTGTGCACCACGGCTCGCTGGTTCCGGTGCAGTTTTACCTGTACCAGGACCTGCTGGCGCGCGCGCAGGATAAGGCCGGGCTGCTGCGGCTGTATCCGGCGATGCGGCGGTATTACGAATTTTTGGCCGGACGGGGCGAAGGCTCCACGACCGCGCGCTTTGCAAGCGGCCTGCTGACGAATTACGATTATTTCTACAACGCCAGCGGAATGGACGACTATGCGGCACAGGTGCTGATGCATGCGAAGGGCCTTTCGGGCCGCGCCGCACCCGTCCTGTTCACCGCCCATGTCATCCGCGCGGCGAAGATCCTGCGCCAGAGCGCGCGGCGCCTGGGGCTCGTGAAGGACGAGGAGCGCTGCGGGCGGGACATCGAGCGGCTTTCCGCCGCGCTGCAGTGCGCCTGGGACGGGGAATGCGGCTACTTCAGCTATGTGCTGCACGATGACGAAGGAAGGCCGCAGGGCTTTCTGCGTACGGACGCGGGCGAGAACGCAAACAAGGGGCTGGACGGTGTTTATCCGCTGGTGGCGGGCGCATGTACGGCACGGCAGCAAAGCACGGCGCTGGCGCATCTGAAAAGCACAAAGGAGCTGTTCTCACCCGTTGGGCTCACAGCCGTGGACATGTCCGCGGCTTATTACCGGGATGACGGCTATTGGAACGGCGCGGTGTGGTTCTCGCACCAGTGGTTTTTCTGGAAAACCATGCTGGACCTGGGCGAGGGCGCGTTCGCATGGGACATCGCGCGCACGGCGCTGGAGGCATGGAAGCGGGAGGTGGACGACAGCTACGACACCTTTGAAATGATCAACATCGCCACGGGGCGCGGGGGCTGGTTCCACCAGTTCGGCGGGCTGTCGTGTCCGGTGTATCTGTGGGCGTGCGCGTATTTCCAGCCCGGCACGGTGAACTGCGGTTTTGACGTGTGGCTGGAGCGCGCATCCTTTACAAAGAACTGTACGGCCTGCACGCTGGAACTTTCCACCCGGGATTGTGCGCGGGATGCGCTGGTGCTGGCGGTGCTGTGCCCCGGCACACGCGTGCGCGCCGTTTTGGGCGGCACAGTGCTGCCCTGCACCGCGCGCGCGCCCGGCGCGTGGGAGGTCACGGTGCCGCACGGGCTGAAAAACGCCGTGGTGGAGCTGCGGCCGGAATGACCCCTGCATACGCGGTGTGAAGCTTCCGTGCAGAACAAGGCCCCGCCCGTCCGCATCTGCTGCGGACGGGCGGGGCCTTTTGGTGTAAGAATGCCGTTTTGTCAGGCCTCCCGGGATTCCGCCGGAAGCTGGATGTAATTGTTGGCGGGCGTGATGCCGGCGCTCCCGTTCAGCCGGAACTGGGAAGGAGAGGTGTGGCAGAATTTATTGAACACGCGGTTGAACTGGGAAAAGCTGGTGAAGCCGCAGTGCGCCGTGATGTCTGCGATTTTCATATCCGTGTACAGCAAAAGCTGCTGGGCGTTGCGCACACGCGTCATCTGGATGTAATTGATGAGCGTGAAGCCCGTGACGCTTTTGAACTGGTGGGACAGGTAGTACGGGCTGATGAAAAATTTTTTGGAGATATAATCCAGCGAGAGCTCCTGCGCATAATTGCTGTGGATATAGCTGGTGATGGAGTAGATCTTGTGGGTGATGGAATCGTCGAATTCCTGGGGCACATAGGTGTTGCGCGGGCAGGCCTGTGCGACGGCACACAGGAATTCCACAAATTTGCTGTGGATGGCAAGCTCTGTCAGCGGCGTGCGGGGCTGCTTGCCCAGCGTGAAAATATCGTTCAGGTAGCCGAAGGCGGAGGCGCGCTCTGCATCGCCCAGGCGGTAGATGGGAACCTCCGCATCAAAGGGTGCCAGCGCCTGGCGCAGCATGCCGCCCAGGCACGGCGTGTCCGCGGGAATGGCGAAATTGATGATCAGGCGCTTGCGCGGCGCGCCCACGGGATATTCCGTTTTGTGCAGCAGCGCCGGGCGCAGAAACACGATATCATAGGGCTGCAGCGCGTAATAATCGCCCTCGATGATATGAGACGCCTTGCCGTCCAGCAGGATGTGCACCTCGTAAAACTGATGGAAATGCTGGAACTCCATATTGATGTTGTAAGAGCGCTCGTCGTAATCGAAAAAATAATACAGCGGCGTTTCGGCGTTGTTGATGGTAATGGAATAGGCCTGCTCGTAAAGCAGCGGTGCATTGTAATACATGCGCGGAGCCTCCTTTTGCGCTGTCTGCGGCCCGTTTGGGAGCCGGCGGCCGCCGGGCTGCCGGCTTTCATCCCCATTATATCGCAAAACGCAAAAAATGCAAATAGAAATGCGAATAAAGGCAAAAAGCAAGTGGTTTTTGTTATTTTGCCTGTGCTATACTGATGCTGTAAAGTTGACCATATTTTTGATGTATTTCAGGGCGGATACTGGTTATCTGCCTAAAATCTGTGTGCGCACCGCCGCCGGAAGAACGGCTCCGGGCGCGGGAAAAACATCAAACAGGTTAGGAAGGTCCGCCGCAGCGGGGCGGATACAACAAAGCAAAGGAGTTTTGGTGCATGCAGGAGCAGGAGGTAGCGCGCAAGCTGGAGCTGTGCGTCGGCAGCTTTAAAAAGGTGCTGTACGAGCCGGACGATATTTTCCTGAAAAACATGGAGAAAAACAATCTCGCGGGAGACGACATCTCAAAGTACCAGCTTTGGGAGTGGACGCAGGGCGTGGGCCTGTACGGCCTGTGGAAGCTGTTCGAGCGCACGAAAGACGGGCGGTATCTGGCGACGCTGCGGGAATATTACGACGCGCGCATCGCAGACGGCCTGCCCGGCAAAAACATCAACACCATGGCGCCCGTCCTGGCGTTGTCCTATTTGTATGAATACACCGGCGACGAGACTTACGGCGCGGTGTGCAAAGAGTGGGCCCAGTGGGTCATGGACAGCCTTCCCAAAACAAAGGAAGGCGGCTTTCAGCACATCACGTCCGATACGCTCAACGACGGCGAGCTGTGGGACGACACGCTGTTCATGACGGTCCTGGTGCTGGCCAACATGGGCCGTATCCTGGGCCGGCAGGACTACACCGATGAAGCGGTCTATCAATTTTTGCTGCATACGAAATATCTGGCTGACAAAAAAACAGGGTTGTGGTATCATGGGTTTACGTTCCATGGCAACCACAACTTTGCGGGCGCATTCTGGGGCCGCGGAAACTGCTGGGTCACCATCGCCATCCCGCTGCTGCTGGAAATGCTGCCCATCGGGCAGCCTGCCCGCCGCATCCTTGTGAACGCGCTGGAAAATCAGATCGCCTCGCTGGCAAAATACCAGGACGGCAACGGCATGTGGCATACGCTGATCGACGACCCCACGTCCTACGTGGAGGCCAGCGCCACCAGCGGCTTCGGCTATGGTATCCTGAAGGCCGTGCATATGGGCCTTGTGGACGCCGCCTATGCGGAGAATGCCAAAAAGGCGCTCGCCCCCATTCTTAAATGCATCCGCGAGGACGGTATTGTGGACCAGGTGTCCTACGGTACCGCCATGGGCCGGGAGACAAAGGATTTCTACAAGCAGATCCCGCTGCGGCAGATGCCTTACGGGCAGGCCATGGCCATGCTGTTCCTGATGGAAGCGGGCGAAGAAGCCTGACGCGCGGAAGGGGTAGGGTATGAAGCACACACGCCTGACCTTTGCGGCCTTTGTTGTGCTGATGGTGGGGCTCGGCTCCAGCGACAGCCTGCGCGGCATTTTCTCGCCGGTATTCAGCAGCCATTTTGCACTTTCGGCCACGCAATTGGGGCTCATCGTCACGGTGAGCTACATTGGCAACCTGGTGTTCCTTCTGGTGGGCGGCAACGTCATTGAACGGTTTGAAAAGAAAAAAGCGCTGCTGGCGCTGACGGGCATCTGGATGGCGGCGCTGGCAGTGTTCGCCTTCACAGATAATTACTATCTGCTGCTGGCGGGTATGTTCTGCGCCATGGGCGCGTCCACGCTGCTGAACACGACGCTGAATCTCGTCACGCCGCTGCTGTTCGCGTCGTCGCCCGCGTTTTTTGTGAATCTTCTGTTTTTTACACAGGGCATCGGCACCAGCGGCAGCCAGTCTCTGCTGGGGCGTTATGCCACGGATATCGGCTTCTGGCACAAGACGAACCTGGTGCTGCTGGCGCTGGGGGCCGCGGCGGTGCTGCTGCTGGCGTTCAGCACGGTGCCCGGCCCGCGGGCGGATGGCCCGCATCCGGCAAAGCGTCAGTCCGGCGTGCTGAAAAACAGGGCCGCGCTGCCGCTCGTCTTTGTGTTCGGTTTTTATTTCATCGCCGAGCACGGTGTGATGAACTGGCTGGTGGCCTACGCCACCTCGGGCCTCGGAATGGAGCAGGCCAAAGCATCCAACTATCTGGCCGTGTTTTTCGGCGGCGTGATGCTGGGCCGTCTGGTGCTTTCGCCGCTGGTGGACAGGCTGGGCATCCTCAAGAGCATGGGCGTCTTCGGCTCGCTCTCTGCGGTGCTGTACATCGCGGGTGTTGTGGGCGGCGCGGCGGCAATGCCGCTTTGGGCGGCCAGCGGCTTTTTCCTTTCCATCCTGTATCCCACGCTGGTCATGAGCATCCGCCTGTTTTTTCCGCATGGGCAGGTGGCGGGCGCGGCCGGCACCATCATCAGTGTCGCGTCGCTGTTTGATATTCTGTTCAACGTCGGCTTCGGCCGCCTTGTGGATACGCTGGGCTACGGCGTCAGCATCTATGTGCTGCCGCTGGCCATGGCGGCGTTCATCATCACCTTCCTGGCCTTTTCACGCGGGCATGGGAAAGAGCAGCAGAAGAACTGACGGCTCCGCCCTTTGCGGCTATGCGGGGGCGCTGCAACCGAAGGAGGAAATATCATGAAGATCGGTATCCGCGCGCATGATTTCGGGCGCCTGCCGCCTGTGCGGCTGGCGGAAAAAATGGCGGCCCAGGGCGTCGAGGCGGCGCAGCTGGCCATCCCAAAGGCCATTGCCGGGGTGGAGAGCTATGCGCAGGTGACGGACGGCCTGCTGCGCGAGATCGGCGCGGCTTTCCGGGAACACCACATTGATATCGCCGTGCTGGGGTGCTATATCGAGCCGTCGCTGCCCGATGAGGCTGCGCGCAAGGCGCAGCTGGATACGTTCCGCTTGGGGCTGCGCTGTGCGGCGGAGCTGGGGGCGGGCTGCGTCGGCACCGAGACGACGCTTTTTTCCGGGCCGGAGCAGGAGCGCCCGGCGGCTTATGATATCCTGCGCCGCAGCGTGGACGCCATGCTGAACGATGCGGCGAAGCTGGGTGTGACCGTTGCGGTGGAGCCGGTTGCGGCCCATACGCTCAACAGCCCGGCCCTGGCGGCCCGGCTGCTTCAGGAGTTCCGCGGCGGGGGCCTTGCGGCTATTTTCGACGCGGTGAACCTGCTCACGCCCGCTCGGATCGAAACGCAGGCGGCGCTGTGGGACGAGGCGCTGGCCGCGTTTGGCCCCGATATCGCGGCCGTTCACGTAAAAGACGCTGTGGTAAAGGACGGAGCGCTGGCCCCGGCCTTGCTGGGAGAGGGCGTGATGTGTTATGATAACATCATGCGCTGGCTGGCGCAGCATAAGCCCGGCGTGGCGCTGCTGCGCGAGGAGATCGCCCCCGAAACAGCCGCGCGTGACCTTGCCGTCATGCGTGCCTGGGCGGGCAGATAAGCCAAATACGATGCGCGCAGAACGTACTGTTCTGCGCGCCGTTGTTTACAGAGGAGGAAAACGGAAGATGGAATACTGTATCGGCATTGACCTGGGCGGCACCAACATCGCGGGGGGCGTCGCCACGCTGGACGGCCGTCTGGTGCACACACAGAGCGTCAAAACCGGCATGCCGTGCACGCCGGATGAAATTGCGGACCGCATCGCCGCGCTGTGCCGCAGTCTGGCGCAGGCGGCGCAGACGCCGCTGGAGCAGATGGCGTGGATCGGCGTGGGCGCGCCCGGCAGTGTGGACAAAGATACGGGCGTAGTGGAATATGCCAACAATCTGGAATTCTATAATGTGCCTTTGGGCGCGATGCTGCGCACCCGTCTGGGCCTGCCCGTCTATGTGGACAACGACGCCAATGCGGCGGCCTGGGGCGAATACCGGGCGGGCGTTGGCAAGGGCTGCTCCAGTATGGTGATGGTGACGCTGGGCACGGGCGTAGGCGGCGGCATCATTGAAGACAGCCGCATCGTCACGGGCTGCAACTGGGCCGCGGGCGAGCTGGGCCACTTTGTCATCGATATGAACGGTGAACCGTGCAATTGCGGCCTGCGCGGCTGCTTTGAGCAGTACGGCAGCGTTACGGCGCTCATCGCACAGACGCGGGCCGCCATGCGGGCCGCGCCGGACAGCCTGCTGTGGGAGCAGGCCGGCGGCAGCGAGCAGCTGGTGAACGGCCGCACGGCGTTCGACGCCATGCGCCGGGGCGACGCGTCCGCGAAAGCAGTGGTGGACGGATATGTGCATTACCTGTGCGTGGGCATCACGAGCATCGTCAATATCTTCCAGCCCGAGGTGCTGTGCGTGGGCGGCGGCATCAGCCGCGAGGGCGAGGCCGTAATGGCGCCGGTGCGCGCCTACGTGGGAAAATACGGCTATGCGCGTGGCAGCGCAAAGCAGCCGCGTATTGTGGCTGCCAGCCTTGCAGGAGACGCAGGCATCATCGGCGCGGCGCTGCTGGGTACCGAGAAAAAATAAAAGCAGAGGAGAAGAACCGTGCGTGTTCCATACACGCACGGTTTTTTTATGCAGCGGGTCAACCGTGCGGCACACGGAGAAACAGCTTCTTAATATGGTTTTAACATCAGAGAAAAAATCTTTATGCCGTGCAAAACTGCGGATACTGACATTCCGTTCGGAAAACGCTATAATGAGATGGATCGAAGGCGCCGGGCAGGGCCCGGCCGGCTTGCGGAAGAAAGGGGACCCGGATGTTCGGACGGTGCGGTGCAGAACAAGAAACAGGACGCCTGCGTATGGAGGGGGCGCTGACGCTTTCCTGGCGGGATATGGGCAGGACGGCGGGCATTCTGTGCGCGGCCTCCCTCGTCGGGCTGCTTTTTTACAAAGCGGGCATCACCGAGGCAAATATCGTTACGGTATATCTGCTCGCCGTGCTGTGTACGGCGTTGGCCACAGACGGACGGGTGTACGGCATTTCTGCGGCTGTTGCAAGCGTGCTGGTTTTCAATTATCTGTTTACCGTGCCGCGCTTTACGCTTAAGTTCAATGATGTGAGCCGGTATTCGGTCACGTTTCTTGTGATGTTCATTGCCGCGTGCATCACCAGCACGCTGACCATGCGTGTGAAAACACAGGCGCGCCAGGCGGCGCGCAAGGCGCACCGCAGCGAAGTCCTGCTGGAGACCAGCCAGGCGCTCCAGCGCGCGGAGGGAGAACAGCAGATATTCACCGCGGCGGCAGAGCATCTTTCCCGCCTGCTGCGTGCGGGCGTTTCACTGTATCCGGTGCGGGACGGCGCGCTGCAGCCTCCTCTGGTTTGCGACGCGCAAGGGACGGAGGCCGCGCCCTGTACAACGGAACGGGAGCTGCGTGCCGCCCGGACCGTGCTGCGCTGCGGCGGCCAGGCGGGGGCCCGTACGGCCGCCTGCCCGGATGCGGAATGCCTGTATCTGGCCGTGGGTGCGTCTGTTCCGCCGCTGGCCGTGGCGGGGGTTGCCCTGCGGAAGGGACACATTCCGGATGATTTTGACAGAAACCTGATGGCGGCGCTGCTAAACGAATGCGCGCTGGCGCTGGAAAAAGAGCGCATCGCCCGCGAAAAATCGGACGCGGAACTGCAGGCCCAGCAGGAGCAGCTGCGGGCGAACCTGCTGCGCACCATCTCCCATGACCTGCGAACCCCGCTCACCAGCATCTCGGGCAACGCGGGCGTACTGATGGAGAATTCCAGCGTGCTGGATGAGGCGAAAAAACAGCGCCTGTATGCCGATATCTACGACGACTCCATGTGGCTCGTCCAGCTTGTGGAAAATCTGCTTTCCATCACCCGGCTGGAAAACGGCGGGCTGGACCTCCGCATCCAGCCCGAGCTGCTGGAGGAGGTGGCGGGCGAGGCGCTGCAGCATCTGAACCGGCGCAGCGCCGAGTATCCCATCCGTGTGGATATCGAGGACGACCTGCTGATGGCGAAGATGGATTCCCGCCTGATCACGCAGGTCATCATCAATATCGTGAACAACGCCGTCAAATACACGCCGCCCGGTACGGACATAACCCTCAGCGCGCGCCGCGAGGGAGACACGGTGCGGGTGGAGATCGCGGATACAGGCCCCGGCATTCCGCAGGAGGCACAGGGCAGGCTGTTCCAGATGTTCTATACCGCGGGCAACGACCGCGGCGACGGACGGCGGGGGCTGGGCCTGGGCCTGGCGCTGTGCAAGTCCATTGTGGAGGCGCACGGCGGGAAGATCGGCATGCGGGCCAACGAGCCCCACGGCTCCGTATTCTTTTTTACCCTGCAAGCAGAGGAGATAAAGCTATGAACAAAGCAAAAATACTGGTGGTGGAGGACGACAAGGCCGTGCGCAACCTGATCACCACTACACTGGAGACGCAGAATTACCAGTACCACACGGCGGAAAAAGGCAGCGAGGCGCTGCTGGAGGCTGTTTCCTTTCAGCCGGATGTGATGCTGCTGGATCTGGGCCTGCCGGATATGGACGGCATTGCCATCATCGAAAAGGTGCGCGGCTGGTCGGGCATGCCCATCATCGTCATCAGCGCCCGCAGTGAAGACAGGGACAAGATCGACGCTCTGGATGCCGGTGCAGACGATTATCTGACAAAGCCCTTCAGCGTGGACGAGCTGCTGGCCCGCCTGCGTGTTGCGCTGCGCCGCGCGCGGCAGGACAGCGGACACGCGGGCGCGCCCGAGGCGGTGTTTACCAATGGTGAGCTGAAGATCGATTATGCCGCGGGCTGCACCTATCTGGCCGGGCAGGAGGTGCACCTCACCCCCATCGAGTACAAGCTGCTGTGCCTGCTGGCAAAGAACGTGGGCAAGGTGCTCACGCACAACTTCATTTTGAAGGAGGTGTGGGGCAGCGCCCTGCCGGGGGATACGCCTTCGCTGCGTGTGTTCATGGCTACGCTGCGCAAAAAGATCGAGCCGGTGCCGGCACAGCCAAAATACATCCAGACCCATGTGGGCGTGGGTTACCGGATGCTGCGCATTGCAGAGGGAGAGCCCGTACAGAAAAACGGATGATATTTGATGCGGAACCGTCTGCCCCGTCGGGGCAGGCGGCTTTTTTCCCTTCGGCGGTATTTTGCTGTTGACGGAAGACTGTTTCCATATTATACTAAAATAGTATAATACGAACGGAAGAAGGGGACCTGATGAGGAACATCATCAAACGCGACGGCACGGTGCGGCCCTACGAGCCGGAGAAGATCATCACGGCCATGGGCAAGGCCTTCCGCGAAACGGCGGCCGGGACGAGCCGGGAGGAGATGGAACGCCTGCTGCGCGCGGTGGAAAAGGAAATGGAGCACAAAGACGGCGGTTGGGCCGTGGAGGACATACAGGACGCTGTGGAACGGGTGCTGATGGAAAACGGCCGTTACGAGGAAGCAAAGCGGTATATTTTGTACCGGCACCGGCGCAACGAGCAGCGCGCGGCGCGGCGCGCCATGGCTCAGGCGGCGGGCGTTCCGGCACTGGACGGCGTGCTGGCCAAGATCGAAAAGGATTTCCCCGGCGAGGCGTATGCGCTGACCGTGCTGAACACAAAGTTTCAGAGCTTTGTCAAGCCGGGCATGGGCGCGGACGCGGCGCTGGAGGCGCTGGTGAAGGCGGCTGTGGAGCTGACGAGCCAGGAGGCCCCGCGCTGGGAATTCATCGCGGCGCGCCTGCTCAATGCACGGTTTGGCCGCAGCCTGGAGGAGCAGCTGCGCAAGCGGGGCATCGGCGGCTTGTACGACAAGCTGCGCCGCCTGACGGACGAGGGGCTGTACGGCGAATACATCCTGGCGCATTACAGCCGGGAAGAGATCGAGCAGGCGCAGAATTTTCTGCGGCCGGAGCGGGATGAGCTGTTTACATACTCCGGGCTGGACCTGCTGCTCAAGCGATATGTCATCCACGACCGGGCCCACGCTCCGCTGGAGACTCCGCAGGAGATGTTTCTGGGCATCGCACTGCATCTGGCCATGCGTGAAAAGCGGGACCGCATGGCTTGGGTACAGAAATTTTACGATATGCTCAGCCGGATGCATGTGACGATGGCCACGCCCACGCTGTCCAATGCGCGCAAGCCCTATCATCAGCTCTCCAGCTGCTTCATCGATACGGTGCCGGACAGCCTGGAAGGCATTTACCGAAGCATCGACAACTTTGCACAGGTAAGCAAATACGGCGGTGGCATGGGCATGTATTTCGGAAAGGTGCGCGCGGCGGGCGGCAGCATACGCGGCTTTGAGGGCGCGGCCGGAGGTGTGGTGCGGTGGATCCGCCTGGTGAACGACACCGCCGTAGCGGTAGACCAGCTGGGCATGCGCCAGGGCGCTGTGGCCGTGTATCTGGACGCCTGGCACAAGGACCTGCCGGAGTTTTTGCAGCTTCGCACCAACAACGGGGACGACCGCATGAAAGCCCACGACGTGTTCCCGGCAGTGTGCTATCCGGACCTGTTCTGGAAGCTGGCCAAAGAGGACATCGACGCCGAATGGGCGCTGCTGTGCCCCCATGAGGTGCTGACGGTAAAGGGCTATGCGCTGGAGGATTACACCGGCGCGGAGTGGGAGCGCCGTTACCGCGACTGTGTGGCGGACGCGCGCATCTCCAAACGTGTGGTCACGGTCAAGGAACTGGTGCGCCTCATCCTCAGATCCGCCGTAGAGACAGGCACGCCCTTTGCTTTCAACCGGGACGCCGTCAACCGCGCGAACCCCAACAGCCACAAGGGTGTGATTTACTGCTCCAACCTGTGCACGGAGATCGCTCAGAACATGGCGCCCATCGAGACCGTGAGCCGGGAGGTGGAAACACGGGACGGCGACACTGTGGTCGTCACCACCACGCGCCCGGGCGAGTTTGTGGTGTGCAACCTTGCCAGTCTCTCTCTTGGACATCTGCCTGTGGAGGACGACGCAGTGCTGCGGGACACCGTGCGCACCGCTGTGCGTGCGCTGGACAATGTCATCGACCTGAATTTCTATCCGCTGCCCTATGCGGAGCTGACGAACCGGCGCTACCGCAGCATCGGGCTGGGGGTGTCCGGCTACCACCACATGCTGGCCAAGCGCGGCATCCGGTGGGAGAGCGGCGAGCATCTGGCCTTTGCGGACGATGTGTTTGAACGCATCAACCGCGCGGCCGTGGAGGCCAGCGCGGACCTTGCGGCGGAAAAAGGAAGTTACGCCTATTTTGAAGGCAGCGACTGGCAGACCGGCGCCTATTTTGAAAAGCGGGGCTATACCTCGCCGGAATGGCGTGCGCTGGCGCAGAAGGTGGCGGCGCAGGGCATGCGCAACGCGTACCTGCTGGCCGTTGCGCCAACCAGCTCCACCAGCATCCTTTCCGGCACCACCGCCGGTGTGGACCCGCTGATGAAGCGTTTTTTCCTGGAGGAGAAAAAGGGAGGCATGCTGCCCCGCGTTGCGCCGGAGCTTTCCATGGATACCTATTGGTACTACAAAAACGCCCATACCATTGACCAGAAGTGGAGCGTGCGCGCCTGCGGTGTGCGCCAGCGCCATATCGACCAGGCCCAGAGCGTGAACCTGTACATCACCAACGAATATACGCTGCGGCAGGTGCTGGAGCTGTATGTGCTGGCCTGGGAGTGCGGCGTCAAGACCGTATACTATGTGCGCTCCAAATCGCTGGAGGTGGAGGAATGCGAGAGCTGCTCCTCCTGAAGCAGCCCTCTGCGGGCGGAACGGACAGGAAGAACAAAGGCCCCGTACCGGGGCGGGAAGAGGAGAAAGAGCGATGGAGATGCTGGCAAAAAAACCGCTGTTCAACCCGGACGGAGACACCGACGTCCGGCTGCGGCGGATGATCGGCGGCAATACGACCAATCTGAACGATTTTAACAACATGCGGTATTCGTGGGTGAGCGGCTGGTACCGTCAGGCCATGAACAATTTTTGGATCCCGGAGGAGATCAGCCTGGCGCAGGACGTGAAGGATTACCCGCGCCTGGACGCGGCCGAGCGTACGGCCTACGATAAAATACTCAGTTTTCTGGTGTTTCTGGACTCCATCCAGACGGCGAACCTGCCGAACCTCGGCGAATACATCACAGCCAACGAGGTGAATCTGTGCCTCAACATCCAGACATTCCAGGAATGTGTCCACAGCCAGAGTTACAGCTATATGCTGGACACCATCTGCAGCCCCACACAGCGTGACAATATCCTTTACCAGTGGAAAACCGACGAGCATCTGCTGCGTCGCAACACGTTCATCGGGGAATGCTACAATGCGTTCCAGCGCGAGAAAAGCCCCGAAGCGCTGCTCAGGGCGCTGATGGCGAACTACATTCTGGAAGGCGTGTATTTCTACTCCGGCTTCATGTTTTTCTACAACCTCAGCCGCAACGGCAAGATGCCCGGCTCCGCACAAGAGATCCGCTATATCAACCGGGACGAGAACACCCATCTGTGGCTGTTCCGCAATATCATCCTGGAACTGCAGAAAGAACAGCCCGAGCTGTTCGGTACGGAAAACGTGCGCATGATGCGCGAGCTGCTGGAGGAGGGCGTGCGGCAGGAGACCGCGTGGGGCCATTATGTCATCGGCGACGCGATTCCCGGCCTGACGCGGCAGATGGTGACGGATTATATCAGGTATCTGGGCAATCTGCGCTGGACGAGCCTGGGCTTCGGCACGCTGTATGAGGGTTATGAGGCCGAGCCGGCCAACATGGCCTGGGTGAGCCAGTATTCCAACGCCAACCTGGTGAAAACGGATTTCTTTGAGGCAAAGAGCACGGCCTATGCGAAAAGCACCGCTCTGGTAGACGACCTGTAAGCTGCTGCTCCGTAAAAAAGAGGCCCCGGCAGCAGCCGGGGCCTCTTTTTGCGCTTGCTTTAAAAGATGGAATAGGTGAGGAACAAAACCGCCGCCAGAGAACTGACCAGCGAAACGACGGTGATCTGTGTGTTGATGGACGGCCCGGCGGTGTCCTTGAACGGATCGCCCACGGTGTCGCCGATGACAGCGGCCTTGTGTGCGTCGCTGCCCTTGCCGCCGAAGTGGCCGGATTCAATGTACTTTTTCGCGTTGTCCCACAGGCCGCCCGCATTGCTCATCAAAAGCGCCAGCAGCAGGCCAGAGATGATGTTGCCTGTCAGGTACCCGCCGATGGCCTGCACGCCGCCGATGAAGCCCACCAGCAGCGTGGCGGCAATGGCTGTAAGGCCCGCGGGGACCAGTTCACGGATGGCGCCCAGCGTGGAAATATCGATGCAGCGCGCATAATCCGGTTTGCCGGTGCCTTCCTTCAGGCCGGGGATCTCTTTGAACTGGCGGTGGATCTCTTTCACCATCAGCTGGGAGTTGCGGTTTACGCCCATAATGAGCATGGCCGAGAACACGGCCGGGATGGCTGCGCCCACCAGCATGCCGAAGAACACCAGCGGGTCCATCAGGTCGAACGTGATCTCCACGCCCGCAGCCTGGACCACCTCGCGGAACGCGCCCAGCAGGGCGATGACGGTCAGGCCCGCCGCGCCGATGGAAAAGCCCTTGGTGATGGCCTTTGCGGTGTTGCCGGCTGCATCCAGCTCGTCGGTGATCTCCAGAACCTCATCGCCAAGGTCCGCCATTTCCGCCACGCCCCGGGCGTTGTCCACGATGGGGCCGTAGGCGTCGCTGGAGATGATCATGCCCACGATGGAAAGCATGCCGATGGCCGCACAGGAGACGCCCAGCATCTCATACCCTGCGCCCAGGGGCGCGCACAGCTTGTAGGAAATGAGCGCCGCAAGCCCAATGCCCACCAGCGCGGGCAGCGCGGACAAAAGCCCATAGGAAAAACCGGAGAGGATGGTGAACGCCGGGCCGCTCTGGCAGGCCTCGGCCACCTTGGCAACGGGCTTCTTGTCGTCGCCCGTGAAGAAATCGGAGGTGATGCCGATGATGACACCCGCCAGCATACCCACCATGGCCGCGCCCCAGAGGCGCAGCTCAAAGCCGGAAGCAAGGCAGGCGATGAAAGTGAGCGCCGCGAACACACCGCAGGTGAGATAGGTGCCGCCGTTCAGCGCGCGGGAAGGATTCCCGTTTTTGCCCAGGCGGGCGCACAGCACGCCCACAACAGAGGCCAGCAGGCCCAGCGTGGTGACGCAGAACAGGAAGGGCACCTCGCCCAGGGAAAGGGCGATGACGATGGTGGCGGCCATGGCGGCTACATTGGAATCGAACAGGTCGGCGCCCATGCCGGCCACGTCGCCCACGTTGTCGCCCACATTGTCCGCGATCACGGCGGGATTGCGCGGGTCGTCCTCGGGGATGCCCAGCTCCACCTTGCCCGTCAGGTCGGCCGCGATGTCGGCCGTTTTGGTGAAGATGCCGCCGCCCGCTTTGGCAAACAGCGCCAGAGAGCTTGCGCCGAAGCTGAAGGCCATAATGACGTCCGCGTCACGGGAGATGATATAAATGAGCGCCGCGCCCGCCAGGGAAGTGCCGATGACGGCCATGCCCATCACCGCGCCGCCGCGGAAGCCCGCCATAAAAGATTTCTGGATGGATTCCCGCGCGGCCGTGGCCGCCTTCAGGTTGGCGATGGTGGCGATGGAGATGCCCACGTAGCCCGCCAGCGCCGAAAGCACGGTGCCGCACAGGTAGGCAAACACCATCAGCAGATTTTTGCCCACGCCCGCGCCGGCCCAGACAGGCTGCGGAAAGAACAAAAAGATAACGGCCATCACGATGATGGAGAAAAGCCCCAGCACACGGTATTCCCGCCTGAGGAAGGTGAACGCGCCCTCGCGGATCAGCGCGCCGACCTCATCCAGCTTCGGATTGGCCGTGGGCAGTTTTTTTACCCAGTTGTAGAAATACGCCGCTACAAAAAAGGATACGAGCGATACGGCAAGCGCCGCATAGACCCAGAACATGATAAATATACCCCCTTGAACGATAAAGTGTCCCCGGGGCGGCCGCGTTTTGGGGCGAGCCGTCGCCGGGCCGGATGCTCCGTTTTAAATGCAGGGGCAAGGCGGCGCATGGCCTCCGCGCCGTTGAGAAAGCAGGCAGGGCCGGTGGCTGCGACGGGCCCGGCAGGCGTGCCGGCAGTGCACAAGGCAGCGCCACAGGGCGCCGACGCCCACGGCGGCTGCCGCACACGCTGCGCGCTGCGGCGGCATGCCGCGCCGCGCGGGCGCGCTGAAAGCGGCGCCGGGAGCGGCCAGCAGGCAGCTGTCCTGCTCCTGTATGCGCTCCTGGGCAAGGAGGGGAAGGCTGTCCGGCGTATCGCTCCCGTCGGCCTGCGGCACGGACGGGCAAAGCGCGAACAGGCAGACGGCGCACAGCACAAGCCGCAAAAACAGCATGAGAAAACGCATTTCACCCCCTCCTTTCCCAAAACTCAAAACAACAAAAACAAAACTTTTCACCCAATATAACATATTAGTGTAAAAGGCAACAAAAAGAAAGGGGTGGTGATTATTTTTGGCAGAACACACAAAAACCCGGCAGATGTTTTTACACATCTGCCGGGCATGGCGTTGCAATGGAAAGGGGGAACGGGCCGCGGCGTCATTCCACCCTGATATTGGGCCTGTCCTGGTCCCCGTCGGCCTTGAACATCGTGAAAGCAGCGGGTTCGCTGGTGAAGAAATAGTATTCCGTATTTTCGCAGAGCGGCGGCGTCAGATAATTGGGGATAATGTTGAGGTCGTCCTCCGTGCGGGCACAGAAGCCCGCTTCGGCCATCGTCTGCGCGGGAATGCCCCAGCAGTAGCAGTCGGCGTATTCCGCGCCGCAGTCCGCCATCAGCCGGCTGACGGCCGCGCCCAGCCGGGAGAAGGCCTCCGGGACGCCGGTATAATCCACGATGCGCAGCACGCACGTGCCGTTTACGGGGATGCACCGCGTTGCCAGCAGCGCTTGTACCGCACCGCATTCCTCAACGGCCCACACATCGTACCGCTGGCGCGGGTAGTGGAAATACCGCCGCGCCAGATACCAGAGGTCTTTATAAGGCCTGCGGGCGGGGTCGGGCGTATAGCCGCATTTCCGCAGCGCGTCCTCGTCCGGCAGGAGACGCAGCACGGCGCTGCCTCCCGCGGGAAGGATATCCCTGCGGACCACGCGGGCCACGGCGTAGCTGGCCTTATCGGCCAGACGGTAATAGTGGGGCAGGCGCTCTGCGGTGTAACCCAGAAAGGTGTAGAACGCCATGGTCCTGGGCCGGATGTTGTTGCAGGCCATCACGCGGGCGTTTGTCAGGCCCGGCAGCGCGGCCATCAGTTCCAGTCCGCTGCCGTTGTGCCCTTTGACGGCACACCAGATGGACACCCAGATGTCGGGCGTTTCCAGCGCGTTGGCGCGGATATATCCCACGATGGCAACGGGCGCGCCGTCCTGCTCGGCGAAGGCGAACTGGAGCGGGCCGTCCGGGCCGAAGGGCCGGTAGTAGAAATCAAAAAAATCGGGCAGATGCACCAGCGGGTGCTTTTCGCCCCAGTGCGCGTCCAGAAATGCAGCGACGGCCGGGCCCTCGTCCGGCCGTGCAAGGCGGAAAGTCAGCGGGGAAGTGCTCATAAAAACGCGCTCCCTCCCGTGACGGGCAGCGTTACGCCCGTGATAAAGCCCGCTTCCTCGGAAAGAAGGAACGCCATGGCGGGCACCACGTCCTCCACACGGGCGTTGCGCTTCATGGGGTTGGCTTCCGCGCTGGCCTGTACGATCAGGTCGCTGGTGTCGGCCAGAAATTTCGTTTCCATCATGCTGGGCATCACGCAGTTGACGGTGACGCCGAAGGAGGCGTAGTCCGCCGCAAGGCTTTTGGCAAGGCCCTGCAGCGTGCTTTTCACCATTACATAGGCCGCCGTATTTTTGGGCGGCGCGCCCAGCAGATAGCTTGTCAGCATGAACAATACGCGCCCCTGCCGCGCCTTCGCCATGGCGGGCAGGAACGTTTTGCACAGCTTCACCGCGCTGCGGATCTGCACGCTCATGTCCCGCTCAAAGCGGTCCTCGTCAAAATTCTTGAACCTGGTATTTACGACGCGCAGCGCGGGCAGGTGCACGAGGTGCGTGGGCGTGGGGTAACGCGCCGCCACATCCCGGACGAACAGCTCCAGCGCGGCCGGGTCCGTCAGGTCCACATCGTAGGTCTTGATGGCGCCGGGGTATTTCCGGCACAGCGGGGCCAGGTGGGAAAGGTCGCCCGCGCCCTGGGCAATGAAGACGTCGCCCTCCCGGTACAGACGGTCGATGAGCGCAGTGCCCACGTCGCTGGACGCGCCGGTGATGAGATAAACAGACATGGCAGAACCTCCGTTTTGTGTTTCGGTATGGGAGCGCACGGTTTTTCACGCGCGGCGGTCAACACGCGTTGCCCGCCGCACCCCATGCGCCCGGAAAAACAAGGCAAAACGCGGGGCGCGGCTCAGACGGCCACGCCCGCGCGGATGACGCCGCGCGTCACCTTCTGCCCGTTCTGGTTGGTGATGACGGCCTTGACGGTGATCTCGCGGAACGTCTCGTTCACCTCCGTCACAGTGCCGCTGACGGTGAGCACATCCCCAATGAACACGGGCCTTGCGAATTTGCATTCCACGCCGTGGAGCAGGCAGTGCTCACCGGGCAGATATACGCCCGCCAGCGTGGAAAACAGGCTCGCGCCCAGCATGCCGTATACCACGCGGCCCGGATAGCCGCGCCTTTGCGCATAGGCCTCGTCCATGTGGATGGGGCTGCAGTCGCCTGTCAGTTCGTAAAACAGCGCCATTTTTTCAGCCGTAACCTCCAGGGTAAAGTCCGCCGTCAGGCCGGGCGAAATGTCTGCGAGCGTATAGCTGTTCATAGAAATATTCCTCCGTCTGTCCGGCGCGCCGTGGGCCGGGATGTAAAAAACGGGACGGGCGCAGTGCCCGCCCCGGGAAACGGTACAAAAGGGGAAAAAGCCGCGCGCATCAGCCCCGCAGGCGGATGATCAGGTCCACCATGTCGCCCACATTGGCAAGCCCGCGCACATCGTCCAGCTTGAACTTGACGCCGAATTGCTTTTCCATGGCCGTCAGCAGGTTGATCTGCTCCAGGCTGTCCCAGTCCTCGATATCGTCCGCGGTGGTCTCCCGCGTAAGCACAAGGGAATCGTCGTCAAAATTGTCGCGGAAGATATTCTGTACCGCGTCAAAGATCTGCTGTTCATTCATGCGTGTCTGCTCCTTAATTATAATTATAAAAGTACGGTCTCCATCACCGTGTTCAGCGGTGTACGTTCGGCGGGCACCGTATAGCGGAATACCGAGCCCGTTTCGCCGCCGCTTATTTTTTCAAAGCCAATTGTAGCATAAAAATCCGCCACCAACAAGTTCTTTGCCGTGGGAAGATAGATGCCGTTGATGGTTTTTATGCCGCGCTCCCGGCACACGTCCACCAGACGGTCGAACAGGGCGTATTCCAGATTGCGCTTGAAGGTTCGGCAGCTCATGATCCAAAGCTCGATGTCCAGCGCGTCGCCCGTCTGGCGGCCGATGAGCGCCGTCACGATGCCGTTGTCGCCGAACTTGTCCAGCAGCCGTCCGTAAAGCGTCACGCAGGCCGGGTCGTTCATCAGCGCCTCCACCTCGGCGGCGGTGTAGCGGCGCGTGGTGAGATTGAACTGGTTGGTTTTGTTGATGAGCTGTGTGATGCGCTCGGCGTGAGGCGTGTCGAAGGGGCCCAGCTCGCAGCGCATCTCAAGGCTGCGCAGATAGTCTTCGTAATTGCCGAAGCTCTGCCGGGCCGCGGCGCGCTGCAGGTTCTGCCGGTACATCTCGCCGCGCCGCCGGTCGTCGGCGGAGACGGCCGTGGCTTCAAACCATCCGCCCCGGTCCAGCACGCGGGCATATTCCTCGGGAGCTGCCAGCTCGGGCACCGTTACGGTGGGCAGCTCCTGCCGCACGATCTCCCGCTCCGCCGGGTTATCATCCAAAAATACCAGGCTGTCGGGCAGGATATTGATCTCCCCGGCAATGGCGTCGATGTTGCGGGACTTTGGCTCCCAGTTGGCCTTGAAGCACAGGAAGTCGTCCGCTTTGAGCACGCTGTCCGCCCGTTCAAAGCCGGCCTTTGCTGCGGCTTCCTCATTTTTGCTGCACACATTCAAAAGCACGCCCATGCCGGAAAGCTCTTTTAAGTAGCTCTGGAACGCGGTGTAGGCCATGCCTGTGGGCGTCTCATTGCCCAGCTCGATACCCTCGGGGCCGTCGTCGCCGATGACGCCGCCCCAGAGCGTGTTGTCCAGGTCCAGCACAACGCCCTTTTTGTTTTTGCCGAAAATGCTTTTGATGATATTGGCCACGCTGTGGCACAAAAGCGGGATGTACTGCATGTCCAGCGCATATTTGTAGGCGTACCACGCCGCGGGCGCGCACCAGTTGTCTACGCCCACGCTGGCCGAGAGCCAGCACAGATCGTGCAGATAGAAATTGGGCGTGGCCGCGGCCCAGTCCGCCAGCATGGCGTTCATGCGGTTGACAAAGCGCACCCGGCCATGGGGGTCCACGGCGTCCATGCTGCCCATCACGCGCAGGCCGGGCAGCTCAAAATTGTTCTGGACGACCGGGCAGCCGAAGCGGGCCGCCGCCTTCCACATGCCCTGCCAGCGGGCGCATTCCGCGGCGAATTTTTCTTCCGCCTGTTCGGGTGTGTCCGTCTGCAGCGGCAGATTGCCCAAATTGCGCGCCGAGGTGTGGACGTAGATGACGTCGGGTGCAAAGGCGGCCAGCGCGCCGTCGGCGTCGAACGTCAGTTCTTCGTAGAACAGGGCGTAGCCGCCCACATAAAACTCGGGCCGGATGCCTGCGTTGAGCAGGAACAGCTCCAGGATATTTTTGATCTCGCCCACCGTGGAGCCGCTGAGAATGGCCACCTTTTTGGGCACAAGGCCCTCGGAGGCCAGCAGCTCGCGGCGCAGAGCGCGTTTTTTTTGCAGAATGAAAGCGGGGTCGAACGGATAATCAAAGCAGCGCAAATGTTTCCCTCCCAAAACAAGGTTACAATTTGGTGAAAAAACCGTTGGTATCAATCACCATTATAGCCGAAAAACGGCATAAAAACAAACCTTTTGTCGCGGGACAAAAGGCTGTTTGGGCGCGTAAGCCGCGGTTTTCACATTTACAGCCTTGAAAAGCAGGCGCGCCGCGTGCTAAAATAACTCCGTATTGTGCCGCGTTTGCTCGGCATCGTGCATTTTTGCGCGCAGCGGCGCGAAGCGTGAAATATTCTGCGCGCCTGATTCGTTTATTTTTGTGTACCAGCCTGAACGGCGGGAGGAGCACCATGCAGTTTACATTCGCACACAACAATTTCAACGTGGCCGACCTGGATGCGAGCCTGGCTTTTTATGAAAAGGCGCTGGGCCTGCGGGAGGTGCGGCGCCACGCCACTGATGCGTTCACCCTCGTTTACCTGGGCGACGGCGTCACGCCCCACCAGCTGGAGCTGACATGGCTGGCGGACCGCGCCGAAGCCTACGACCTGGGTGAAAACGAGTTCCATCTGGCGTTCACCGTGGACGATTATGCGGCCGCTCACGCTCTGCACAAGGAGATGGGCTGTATCTGCTTTGAAAACGAGGCCATGGGCATCTATTTCATCGCGGACCCGGACGGCTACTGGCTGGAGATCGTGCCCGCAAGGAAATGACCCGGCATGCATGCGGCGCGGGCCGTTACGCGCCGAAATCCTCCAGATAGCGGCGCAGCTCTTTCTGCGTGGCGACAGGGATGCCCTGCTGCAGGGCGGCGACGTCCTGCTCGGGCAGAAGCCCGGTGTAGATCTCATACCGTGTCACCGGGGTGTTTTCGCCGGTTTTGAACAGCGCCAGCTTGCCGGAATCCTCACCCAGCGTGTAGGAAGGAGGCTCGGCGGCGCCGGCCCGGCCCGGATGGGCCAGCAGCAGAAACAGCCCCACGCTGACGGCAAAAACAGCAATGGGAACGATCACGAGCACGGCGATTCGTTTCGCGCTCATAGCAATCACCTCACGCCCACAGTATGGGCACAAACAATTTGTCCTATTCCTGTATGGACGGATGTCTGGCAGCCGAAAATGTGGTATACTACTATGGCGTAAGCACCATGCGGGAACATACAATTTTCCCCGTCTTTGCGCATGCGGCGCGCGGGAAGTACTTTTGGGAGGCGACTCATCATAGAAAACAATAAAAACGGCGCGCAGCGCCCGGCGCAGGGCGCGCCCCGGGGCGCACAGGGCTCCGGCGGCCCGCGCAGGAACAAAAAGAAAAAAATGACGGCGGGCAGAGTACTGGGCGCGATCATGCGCTTTATTGCAAGCTGCCTGTGTGTGTGCATCATTCTGGGCTCCGTTGCGGCAGTGGCTGTCAGCCTGTATGTGGTGAAAGAGACGCAGGGCGACAGCGACCTGCTGGACCTGACGCAGCTTGAGCTGGCGTATACCACGATCATTTACAGCCAGCAGATCAACGACCAGGGCCAGCCCGAGTGGGTGGAGTACCAGCGTCTGCAGAGCCCGGAGGAAAACCGCATCTGGAAGCCGCTGAATGAAATATCCCCGTATATCCAGCACGCGTTCGTCGCGGTGGAGGACGAGAATTTTTACACGCATCCGGGCTTCAGCTTTAAGCGCACGGTGCTGGCGGCCATCAACGAGGTGTTCCGCAAGCTGACGGGCAGCTACCTGACGGGCAGCCAGCTGGGTGCGTCCACCATTGAACAGCAGCTCATCAAAAACATCACCGGCGAGGATGAATCCTCCGGCATCGAGGGCTACGCCCGTAAGGTCAAGGAGATTTTCCGCGCCATCGCGCTGGACAACCGTTTCAGCAAGGAAGAGATTCTGGAAGCGTACCTGAACACCATCGGCCTGACGGGCAATACCGCGGGCGTGGAGGCGGGCGCGAACCAGTACTTCGGTAAATCGGCGGCGGACGTCACCATCGCCGAGGCGGCCAGCATTGCGGCCATCACAAAGAACCCTTCGCGCTTCAACCCCTATACCAACCCGGAGGAGCATTTGAAGCGCCGCGACGACATCATCCTGTTCATGCAGCAGCAGGGCTATATCACGCAGGCTGAAGCGGAGGCGGCGTGGGCCACGCCGCTGAATCTGGTGGAAAAGACCACGGATGAAAACGCCGCCGTGCAGACGGATTACTCCTGGTTCACCGATCAGGTCATCAGCGAGGTCATCGACGATCTGGTGGCGGAAAACCCGCTTGGCAGGGAAAATTGGGATCGCAAGGCGGCCAGCGATTATCTGTACAACGGCGGCCTGCGCATCTATGCGACGGTGGACACCGAGGTGCAGACCGCACTGGAGAACGTGTGGCTGGAGGGCAAGTATTGGGAGTCCATGCCCATTGAAAATTACGACGACCCCAATAACCCGGACGATACCCCGCGCACCATCACCACGCAGGCGGCCGGCGTCGTCATCAATTACAAGGGGGAGCTGTGCGGCGTCGTGGGCGGCCTTGGCCAGAAGACGGAGAACCGCGGCTTCAACCGCGGCACCGAGATGGAGCGTCAGGTCGGTTCCACCATGAAGGGCGTCGCGGCCTACCCGTTGGGCATTGATATGGATTTGATCAACTATTCTTTCGTGCTGATGGACGATTATTTCCCCATTTCCGACGGCAAGGGCGGCACCCGCACCGACTGGCCCAGCAACTGGTCCGGACGGTACAGCCATAGCATGACGACTGTGTACGAGGCGCTCAAGCAGTCTCTGAATACGGTGGCCGTGCGCGTGGGCGATATGGTGACGCCGCGCACGATGTTCGAGTTTGCACGGGACACGCTGGGCATCACGACCCTGGACGAGAATTCGGACGTAGACCTGGCGCCGATGGTGCTGGGCGCGACCACCACCGGCCTTTCGCCCTATGAGCTGGCCGGCGCATATATGATGTACGGCGACGGCGGCCGCATGACGAGTCTGCACAGCTACACCTCGGTGCGCGATTATCAGGGCAACGAGATACTGGAAAAGGACATTGTCACCACGCAGGCCATCGGCGAGGACACCGCGTATATCATGAACCGTCTGCTCCACAGCGTTTTGTTCGATGCCGGCGGAACGGCGCGCGGCATCCACCCGGATGCTAACGTCATGGATTCCATCGGTAAGACAGGCACCACCAACGACAACAAGGACGTGTGGTTCGTGGGCCTGACGCCCAAGTATGTGATGGCCACCTGGTACGGTTATGACGAAAACGAGCCGATGGATGATTACAACAATTATTATATCTACAAAAACAAAGGCAGCCAGAAGGGCCATCCGGGCGCTTCCGCCTTTGCTGAAGTGATGGACACCGTACAGGCCGACGACGAGATCGTCACCTGGGACATGCCGGAAACTGTGGAAAAGGGTGCATTCTGCACCATCTCGGGCGATATTCCCACCGACGGGTGTCCCCGCGGCACCGGCTACTACAAAGTTGGCGTGCAGCGCGGTGTATGTACGGGTATCCATGCAACCGATCCCGCCGCCTGACGCAAAAACAGAAACGATAGATAAACACCCGCATGGCAAAGCCGTGCGGGTGTTTTCGCGTGTCTGTCCGGCGGTTGGGCAGAGGAAAGCTTGATTGTCCCTGCATGAAATACACTTTGCGCGTGTCCGGCGTGCGAAAAAATGCCGATTTTTCGCCGGTGCAGCCAGGCGATTTTGTGCAAACCCGAAAAAACATGCGCGCGGCCCGCGGCGGTGCTTGTGCCCGGTGGGCAAACATGTTATAGTGTCTTTATCGAAAAACATATGTGCATCTGTTGCGTACATGGAGAAGGGATAGAGGTGAAGAATTTGGAGCGACGTTTTCTGCTGGTGGATGTGAGCGTTCTGCCGGAGGTGTTTTTGAAGGTGTTAAAGGCCAAGGAGCTTCTGGCGGCGGGCAGCGCGAAGAATGTTTCGGCCGCTACTAAGATGGCCGGACTTTCCCGCAGTGCCTTTTACAAGTATAAGGACTGTATTTTTGACGCGGAAAACAGCAAGGAAGTGCTGACGGTGAACGCCACGCTTCTGGACGAGACGGGGGCGCTGCAAAGCCTGCTGGCGGGCATTTCGGCGGCGGGCGCGTCCATCGTCACCATCAACCAGGCCACGCCGGAAAACGGCGCGGCACAGGTGGCCGTGTCCATCCGCACGGGCGGTATGCAGGGCACGCTGGAGGATATGCTGGCGCAGCTGAAAAAACAGCGCACCGTGGTGGACATCCGCCGGGGCGTGTAAAAAAGCAGGGCTTTCGGAAAAGCCCGGAAACAAAACGCGGAGGGCGCGCGCCCTCCCGGTACAGGGGGAGAACAATGGCAACCATAGCGATCCTGGGCTACGGCACGGTGGGCAGCGGCGTGTTGGAGGTGCTGCGGCGCAACGCCGCCAGCATCGAGCGGCGCGCGGGCCAGCCCGTCACGGTAAAATACATCTGCGACATCCGGGACTTTTCGTCCCACCCGGACGCGGCGCTGTTCGTCAACAACATCGACGTGATCCTCAGCGACCCGGAGGTCACCGCCGTGGTGGAGACCATCGGCGGCCTGAAGCCCGCGTACTTTTATGTGAAATCCGCGTTGGAGAGCGGCCGCCATGTGGTCACCTCCAACAAGGAGCTGGTGGCCACCCACGGCGCAGAGCTGCTGGCCATTGCACGCCGCAGGGGCGTGTGCTTTCTGTTCGAGGCCAGCGTGGGCGGCGGCACGCCCATCATCACGCCCATGCACCAATGCATGGCGGCCAACGTCATCAGCGAGATCGCGGGCATCGTCAACGGCACCACGAACTTCATGCTCACGAAAATGGCGCGGGAAAATATGGATTTCGGCGCGGCGCTGAAGCTCGCCCAGAGCCTGGGCTACGCCGAGACCATCGACCCTTCCGCGGACGTGGACGGCATCGACGCCCAGCGAAAGATCTCCATTCTGGCCAGCCTCGCCTTCGGGCGGCATTTTTTCCCGCAGAACGTGCCCACCCGGGGCATCCGGGACGTGTCTGTGAAGGACATCGCGCTGGCGGCGCGGCAGGGCGCGGCGGTGCGGCTCATCGCATGGGCGCGGCGCGGGGACGACGGCAGCGTGGCGCTGGCCGTGGAGCCGATGCTCATCCCGCGGGAAAACCAGCTTGCGGGCGTGGAGGACGTGTTCAACGCCGTGCTGGTGAAGGGCGACATGCTGGGCGACGTGGTGTTCTACGGCAAGGGCGCGGGTAAGCTGCCCACGGCCAGCGCCGTGGTGGCGGACGTCATCGACGCGCTGAAAAACGGCGTGAAGATACACGACAGCCTGTTCTGGCAGGAATCCGCGCCCATCGAGGGCCTTTACGGCGACAGCACGCCGGCGGACCATTACGTCCGGCTGGAAAACGCGACCGAGGCGGTGGCAAAGGACCTGTTCGGCCAGCAGATCGAAATGCTGGATACCTCGGACGGCGAGGCCGTGTTTACGCTGCGCGGCGTGACAAGCGGGCGTCTTGCGGAGCTGTGCGCCAAGGCGCGGGCCGCCGGCGTGCGCGTGGGCAACACGCTCAAGTGGATGGCGGAATAGGGGGCGCGGTATGGTAAAAGTCAGCGTTCCGGCCACGAGCGCGAATATCGGCTCGGGCTTCGATTCCTGCGGGCTTGCCCTCTCGCTGTACAATACGGCGGCGTTTGAGGAATTTGACGGCGTGGACATCACGTCGTCCGACGGCACGTTCGTGCCCAGCACGCCGGGCAACCTGATCTACCGCACGGCCAAGGAGGTATACGCGCTGTGCGGCAGGCCGTTCCACGGCCTGCGCATCGTGCAGACGAACCCCATCCCCATGGCGCGGGGCCTGGGCTCCAGCAGCGCGTGCATCGCAGCGGGCATTCTGGGCGCCAACGCCCTGCTGGGCGGCCCGCTGGAGGAAAAGGACATCCTGACGTTCGCCACCAAGCTGGAGGGGCACCCGGACAATGTGGCCCCGGCGCTGCTGGGCGGCTTCGTGGTTTCGGCCTATGACGAGGGGCATGTCTACTCGCTGAAGAAGACCATCGCGCCCGGGATCACCTTCGCGGCGTTTATCCCGGATTTCAAGCTGCTGACGGAAAAGGCGCGGGCAGCGCTGCCCAAAATGGTGTCCCACGCAGATGCCGTGTACAATCTTTCCCGCGCGGCGCTGCTGGCAACGGCCTTCTGCGAGGAGCGGTACGACTTTTTGCCCGTGGCCGCCAAGGACAGCCTGCACCAGCAGTACCGCCTGCCGCTCATCGAGGGCGGCGAGGCTGTGTTCGCGCTGGCGGACGGCCTGGGCGCGCTGGCCACGTTCATCAGCGGCGCGGGGCCGACCATCCTTTCCGTTGTGCGCACGGCCGAGGCGAACGTGTTTTTTGAGCGCGCGCAGGCGGCGCTGGAGAGCGACGAGGAGCTGGCGCATTTTACACTGCACCGCTTCGTGGCGGACAACGAGGGGGCAAAGGTCGTCTGAACGGCCGCGCCGGCAAAATGAAAAAACAGGAGCGCGTATGCCGCGCCCCTGCTTTTGATAGAGGGATAGGGGAGAACAGATATGGCACTCATCGTACAAAAATTCGGCGGCAGCTCCGTCGCGGACCGCGACCGCATTTTTAATGTGGCGCGCATCGTGGCGAACACGCACGCCGCCGGCAACGACGTGGTGGTGGTGGTATCCGCTCAGGGCGACACCACCGACGACCTCATCGCCAAAGCGGGCGAGATCACCCACGACCCGTCCCAGCGCGAGATGGATATGCTGCTGGCCACGGGCGAGCAGATCAGCATTTCGCTGCTGGCCATGGCGCTGGGCGAGACAGGCTGCCCGGCCATCAGCCTGACGGGCTGGCAGGCGGGCTTCCATACGGACCGCGCCTACACGCGCGCGCGCATCAAAAACCTGGACACCGAGCGCATCGAGAGCGAGCTTTCCAAAAACCGCGTCGTGGTGGTCGCGGGCTTCCAGGGCCTGAACCGCTACGACGACATCACCACCCTGGGGCGCGGCGGCTCCGACACCAGCGCCGTGGCCATTGCGGCCGCGCTGCACGCGGACCTGTGCCAGATCTACACGGACGTGGACGGCGTTTACACCGCGGACCCGCGCCTGGTGCCGCGCGCGCGCAAGCTGGATGAGATCACCTTCGACGAGATGCTGGAGCTTGCCAGCCTGGGCGCACAGGTGCTCAACAACCGCAGCGTGGAGCTTGCAAAGAAATATTCGGTCAATCTGGAGGTGCGCTCGTCGCTCACCGATCTGCCCGGTACAATCGTGAAGGAGGTCACAGACGTGGAAGGTATGCTGATCAAGGGCGTCGCAAAGGACAAGGACGTCGCCGTTATTTCGATTTTGGAGGTGCCCGACGTTCCGGGCGCTTCGTTCAAGGTGTTCAGCCTGATGGCGCAGAAGAAGATCAACGTGGATATTATTCTGCAGTCCTCCGGCAAGGAGGGCCACAAGGACGTTATTTTCACCGTGCCCCTGGGCGACGCCGAAACAGCGCTTGCGCTGCTGGAGGAAAACCGCCAGCGCTTCGGCTGCAGGGACATTGTTGTGGACAAGGACGTGGCGAAGGTGAGCATCGTGGGCGCGGGCATGCAGAGCCATTCCGGCGTGGCGTCCCGCATGTTCGAGGCGCTGTTTGAGGCAAACATCAACATCCGCATGATCTCCACCAGCGAGATCAAGATCTCGGTGCTGATCGCCAAGGCGGACGCGGACCGTGCGGTGAACGCCATCCACGACGCGTTCCTGAACTGAAAAAAGAGTGCGGAAAGCGTGAAAAACACTCCGCTGCCGTAGACATCGGGCAGCGGAATGGGTATAATGAAAGACAGGCATTTTTGCGGCGCAGGCCGGGAAAGGCCTGTCTTTTGTTTTCGGCGCGGCCGGGGAATGCTGCATAAAATGCGCGCGGCCCGCCTGGCGTAGATATTCTGCGCCGATACTCGTTTTATCAGTGTGACCGGAAAAAGGAGAAAAAATATGCAGAACCAACAGCCGCCGCGCCGGCGCCGGCCCATGACACCTGAGGAGCGCGCCATGGCCGCGGAGCGGCGCCGGCAGAAAGAGATCCTGCGCAGGCGTGCCATGCGCCGGTATTACGCCTTTCTGGCGCTGCTGGGTGCGTTGGCGCTGGCAGCCCTGGTGGGGCTGTTCTTCCTGATAAAAGCCGCGGCGGGCTGGGCGCGGGGCGGGCAGGCTTCGTCCGTCAGCGCGGCGCAGAGCGTTTCGGCCTCCGCGCCGCCCGCATCCTCCGGTGAGCCGGCGGCGGACCCCAACGCCCCCGCAGACCCCGCGCTGTGGAGCCTGATCCTGACGAACACCACGAACCCGCTGCCCGAGGGCTACGCACCGGAGCTTGCCAGCGTGGGCAGCAACAGCCGCAACGGCGAGCAGTTTATGGACGCCCGCGTGAAGGAGCCGCTGGAGCAGATGTTCGCGGCCGCAAAGGCAGACGGCATCGAACTGGTGGCGCGTTCGGCCTATCGTTCCACACAGGAGCAGACCACGCTGTTCAACAGCATGAAACAGGATTATATCAATCAGGGCATGTCCGAGGAAGAGGCCTTTGCGGCCACCAAGCAGTGGCGCAACGAGCCGGGCACCTCGGAGCATGAGACGGGCCTGGCCGTGGACATCGTGGGCGCGGCGGACATCAACGCCGCCCTGGTGGAGAGCCTGGAGGAGCGCGACTGGGCCGTGTGGCTCAGGGAGCACGCCCCGGAATACGGCTTCATCCTCCGCTATATGAAAGACAAAACCGATATCACGGGAACCTCCTTCGAGCCGTGGCACTACCGCTATGTGGGCGTGGAGGACGCGCAGAAGATCACGGCCCAGGGCGTGTGCCTGGAGGAGTATCTGGGCCGGACGGAATGACACAGACAGGCGCGGGCGGGCCCGCGCGGAACACCCCACCGCCGGAACGGCGGATATTTGAACAAAAAGGACGTATCAAATGGAACGCATTACCCTTGCGCCGGGCGCGCACATCAACGTGCTTCCGGCGGGAAAATTCAACCGCTGCCGCATTTCCATCAACTTCATCTGGCCCGCCGCCCGGGAGTGGGCCACGGCCGAGGCCCTGCTGCCGCTGGTGCTGGAGCGGGGCTATCAGGGCTGCCCGGATATGACGGAGCTTTCCAAAAAGCTGGCCCGCCTGTACGGAGCGGCCCTTTCCGTGGACGGCACCATGAGCGGCCAGAGCCGCGTGCTGACGGTGTCGCTCTCGGGCATCCGGGACGCGTTTGCGCTGGCGGGCGAGCCGCTCAGCCGCGAATACGCGGACATCGCCTTCGGCACGGCGTTCGAGCCGTACCGCGTGGATGGCGTGCTGGACGCCGAGGCCGTCGCCATTGAAAAGGAGCAGCTCCGCGAGCTGCTGGAGGGCGAGATCAACGAAAAGCGCAGCTATTGCATCCGGCAGGCGCGGCGCAGGTTTTACGGCGATTCCCCCGCCGGCATTGAGCGCAACGGTTATCTGGACGAGGTGGACGGCCTGACGGCCGACGCGGTGACAAGGGCTTACGCGCGCATGGTGGAGCAGGCGCAGATTGAGGTGTTTGTGCTGGGAGCGGACGTGGACGCGGTGGCGCAGCGCCTGCGCACGGCGCTGTCGGGCCTGCGCCGCGCCCCGGAGGAGCTGCCCGCGCCCATCGCCATGCCCGCCGAAGAGCCGCGCAGCTTTGAAGAACCGCTGCCCACCGTGCAGGGCAAGCTGTGCATGCTGTTCACACCGGGCGAGCCCTTTGCGCCGCAGGACCTTTCCGCGCTGCGGGTGGCCGTGGCGCTGCTGGGCGGTACGCCCACCTCGCGCCTGTTCCAGAACGTGCGCGAAAAGCAGAGCCTGTGCTATTACTGCGCGGCGTCCTACACTTCGCTCACCGGCGCGCTGTGTGTGGACAGCGGCGTGGAGCACGCCAACGCCGCGGCGGCCCGGGAGTCCATCCTGAAAGAGCTGGCCGCGCTGTGCGCCGGGCCGGTGGAGGACGGGGAGCTGGCCGACACGAAGCGCGCGCTGAAAAACCAGCTCGCCGCCGTGGGCGATACGCTCCAGGGCCTGGAGGGCTGGTATTTTGCCGAGCGCATGCGCGGCGCGGACAAGGCGCCGGAGCAGGTGGCCGCCGAGGTGGACGCCGTGACGGCGGACGACGTGCGCCGCGTGCTGTCGCGCTTCAGGCTTTCGGTATGCTACACTTTGACGAAGGAGGCGGGCGCAGATGCATGATCCCTCTTTGCAGGCGGTGCGCAGAGCCGCGGCGTTTGAAAGCACGGTGCTGGAAAACGGCCTGACGGTGCGCGTGCATACGATGCCGGGCTTTACGGGCGTACACGCGGTATACGGCACGAAGTTCGGCAGCATCGACCGTGCTTTTGCCTTGGACGGCAAACGGGTGGACCTGCCCGCGGGCATCGCCCATTTTCTGGAGCACAAAATGTTTGAGAACGAGGAGGGCGACGCGTTCACACTGTATGCCCGCACGGGCGCCAGCGCCAACGCCTACACCAGTTTCGACAAGACCTGCTACATTTTTACGGCTTCCGGCAACGTGGCCGAAAATTTGGATATTCTGCTGGGCTTTGTCTCCCGGCCGTATTTTACGGCGGCAACCGTGGAAAAGGAACAGGGCATCATCGGGCAGGAGATCAAGCAGTATGACGACGCGCCGGACTGGCGGCTGATGTTCGCCATGTACGAGTGCCTGTACACCGCGCACCCGGTGCGGGACGACATCGCGGGCAGTGTGGAGAGCATCGCGCAGATCACGCCTGAAATTTTGTATGCCTGCACGGACGCCTTTTACCGCCCGCAGAACATGGTGCTGGCCGTGGCGGGCAATGTGACGATGGACGAGGTGCTGGCGGCCTGCGCCCGCGCGGACATCCCCGTAAAGGCGGGCACGGTGGAGCGCATCGCCTCCGCCGAGGGGCCGGACGTGGCCGAGCCGTACCGCGAGTTTTCCATGGCCGTGGCAAAGCCCCTGCTGGGCGTTGGCTTTAAAGAAACGCCGCCCGCGGGCGACGCGCTCAAGACGGAGATCATCTGCGACATGCTCACGGAGCTTATCTGCGGCAGCATGACGCCGCTGTACCGCAGGCTTTACGACGAGGGGCTGGTGAGCCCGGGCTTCTCGGGCGAGATACTCAGCCTGCCGGGGGCGCTTTCGTTCCTGTTCGGCGGCGAGACGCCGGAGCCGGAGACGGTGCGCGGCCTGCTGCTGGACGAGATCGCCCGTTTGAAGCGCGAGGGCGTGGACGAGGAACTGTTCACGCTGTGCAAAAACCAGCTTTATGGCGAGCTGGTGCAGGACCTGGAGAATATTGAGGACGTGGCCGGCGCGCTGGCATCGTCGTTTTTCCGGGGCCGAACGCCCGCCGACGAGATCGAGACGCTGGCCTCCGTTACGCTTTCGGACGTGAACGGCGCGCTGCGCGCCATGCTGTGCACAGAACGCAGCGCTACCGTCATCATCCGCCCGGCGCAGTAATACGGCGCGGGCTGCGGGCGCGGCACAGGCCGCCCCGCATATCAGGAAGGAGCGACCCTTTTTATGACTTATCATGTGCAGTTCCCCGGCCTGGGGCTGGAATTTACGCTGGACCGCGTGGCGTTCACCGTGTTCGGCATGCCGATCTACTGGTACGGCATCCTCATCGCCACGGGCCTGGCGCTGGCCATCGTGTTCGCATTCAGCCATGCGCGACGTTTCGGCATTGATTCCGACCGCATGGTGGATGTGATCCTCATCGGCACCGTGTGCGCCGTCATCGGCGGACGCGCGTTTTATGTGGCCACTGCCCCGTTTGAATACGCCAGCTTTGCCGAGATGCTGGACATCCGCCTGGGCGGCGTCGCCATTTACGGTGCGGTCATCGCGGCGTTCCTCAGCGGTTATTTTGCCTGCAGGTGGCGCAAGGTTCCCATTCTGCCGATGTTCGATCTGGCGGGCATGGGTTTTCTGCTGGGGCAGGGCATCGGCCGCTGGGGAAACTTTGTCAACCAGGAGGCGTTCGGCACCAACACCACGCTGCCCTGGGGCATGTACAGCGAAGGCACCTGCAATTACCTCTCAAGCGTGCAGGAAACGCTGGCCGCGCAGGGCGTTGCGGTGGACCCGTCCCTGCCGGTGCACCCTACGTTTTTGTATGAATCCATCTGGTGCCTGCTGGGCTTTTTCCTGCTGTGGGCATATATGAAGCGCCGCAAATTCCACGGCGAGCTGATCTTGATGTATGTGATGTGGTACGGCGCGGAGCGCTTCTTTGTGGAGGGCCTGCGCACCGACAGCCTGATGGTCGGCAGCTTCCGCATCAGCCAGGTCATTGCGGCGGTGTCCGTCATCGCGGCCCTGTGCATTTGGCTGGCGCTGCGCAAAAAGTACAAAGACAAACCGCTCACCGTCACTTATACGGCGCTTGTAAAGGAAGACGGCAGGCAGGTCCCCTATGAGTTCTCCTGGCTGTCCGGCGAGACGCCTCCCACGGACGCGGAGATGAAAGCCGAGATCGAGCGCCGCCGCGCAGCCCGCGCGGCGGAGGAAACCGCGCAGGCGGAAGAAAAAGCGCCTGAAACAGAAGAAAGCGGCGGGGCGTCCGGCGTCCGGGAGCAGCGGGAAGCGGAGGCGGACACCCAGGCCGCGCCCGAAGAAGAGCAGGCGGCGCCTGCGCAGGAGGCCGCCGCGGATGCAGCGGAAAAAGACGGCTCCGATGCGGAGCCGAAGGAATAACAGCGGTAAAACGGAAACGGTATGAGGGGAACAGGAGGATAAAAATGGCGGAACTGATCAGCGGAAAAACACTGGCGGCAAAACTCAAGGCGGAGGCCGCGGCAGAGGCGGCGGAGCTGCGGGAAAAGGGCGTTCACGCCCGGCTGGCCGTCGTTATCGTGGGGGAGAACCCGGCCAGCAGGACATATGTGGCGGGCAAGGCGAAGGACTGCGCCGAATGCGGCCTGCTGTCCGACGTCATCGCGCTGCCGGAAGAAACCACCGAGGCCGCGCTTCTGGAAAAAATCGCGGCGCTGAACGCGGACAAGACGGTCCACGGCGTGCTGGTGCAGCTGCCGCTGCCCGGGCATATCCGCGAAAAGCGCGTCATCGACGCCATCTCGCCGGACAAGGACGTGGACGGCTTCACCCCAGTGAACGTGGGCCGCATGGTCATTGGTGAGGAGTGCTTTCTGCCCTGCACGCCCGCCGGCTGCATTGAAATGCTGAAAAGCACCGGCGTTCCCATCGCAGGCAAGGACGCTGTGGTCATCGGCCGCAGCAACATCGTGGGCAAACCCGCGGCGCTGCTGCTCACGGCCAACAACGCCACCGTCACGCTGTGCCATTCCAAAACCAGGGGTCTGAAGGCCAAATGCGCCGCGGCGGATATCATCGTGGCGGCCATCGGCAAGGCGGGCTTCGTCACCGCCGATATGGTGAAGGAGGGCGCCGTTGTGATCGACGTCGGCATCAACCGGAACGCCGAGGGCAAGCTGTGCGGCGATGTGGACTTTGCGCCCGTGGCGGAAAAAGCCGCTTACATCACTCCGGTGCCCGGCGGCGTGGGCCTGATGACGCGGGCCATGCTGATGAAAAACACCGTCAAGGCGGCCCGCCTGCAAAGCGGGCTGTGAGCGCGCGGCACATGGGGCGGAAAACCGCGCCGCACCGCGAAAAAAACACTTGCATGGGGCAAATATTTGTGGTATAGTATTAAAGCCGCATGGTTTGGGCATTTGAAGCGGCGCGTCTGCGCCCGCCTACTAGTCCAGCGAGACTTATACAAATGAGGGTAAATTATGTACGCAGTGATCGTGACCGGCGGGAAACAGTACCGCGTGGAAAAGGGCGACGTCATTTTTGTGGAAAAGCTGAATGCCGAAGCCGAGAGCGAATTCTCTTTTGACACCGTGCTTGCGGTGGGCGAAGAGGGCAATGTGAAGTTTGGCAACCCCACTGTTGCGGGCGCCAAGGTCACAGGCAAGGTCGTAAAAAACGGCAAGGGCAAGAAGCTGAACATCCTGACATACCGCCCCAAGAAGGGCAGCATGCGCAAGATGGGCCACCGTCAGCCGTATACAAAAATCGAAATCACCGAGATCGTCGGTTAACAGGGGAGGGCATTTGAAATGGCACATAAAAAAGGCGTAGGTTCTACCAAAAACGGCCGCGATTCCGAGTCCAAGCGCCTCGGCGTAAAGCGCGCCGACGGCCAGTTCGTGTTGGCCGGCAACATTCTGGTGCGTCAGCGCGGCACCCACATCCATCCGGGCGAGAACGTGGGCCGCGGCAGCGACGACACGCTGTTCGCCCTTGCCGACGGCAAGGTCTGCTTCGAGCGCGTCGGCCGCGACCGCAAGAAGGTCAGCATCAAGCAATAAGCCTTACAGAAGGCAGTCGGCCGGGCCCGTGTTGGCCCGGCCTTTTTTGATAATCAACGGGAATGGTGAAACGCTAAAGGTACGCCCGGGAGCGGGCTTTGGCTTTTCCGCCCCGCTCAGCGGCAATCAGATGCCGGAGGTTTTTTTATGTTCATTGATACCGCAAAAATAAACATCAAAGCGGGCAACGGCGGCAACGGCTCGGTGTCGTTTCACCGGGAAAAGTATGTGGCCGCGGGCGGGCCGGACGGCGGCGACGGCGGACGCGGCGGCAACGTGGTGTTCGTGGCCGATTCCAATCTGTCTACGCTGATGGATTTCCGTTACAAGCGCAAATATGCCGCCCAGAACGGCGAGGACGGAAGAGCCGCCCGGTGCAGCGGCAAAAATGCGCCGGACCTTATCATCCGCGTGCCTCGCGGCACGCTGGTGCGCGACGCGCAGAGCGGCCTTGTCATCGCGGATATTTCAGGCGACGAGCCCGTGGTGGTGGCCCGCGGCGGGCGCGGCGGCTGGGGCAACGTGCATTTTGCCACGCCCACGCGCCAGATCCCGAAATTTGCGAAGCCCGGCGGAAAGGGCGAGGAGCTGGAGGTGCGTCTGGAGCTGAAGCTGATTGCGGACGTGGGCCTGGTGGGCTTTCCGAACGTGGGCAAGAGCACCATCATTTCTGTCATCAGCGCGGCCAAGCCCAAAATCGCCAACTACCATTTCACCACTCTTTCGCCTGTGCTGGGTGTGGTGCGCGTAGGGCCGGAAGCCAGCTTTGTGGCTGCCGACATCCCGGGCCTCATCGAAGGCGCGGCCGACGGCGTTGGCCTGGGGCACGACTTTCTGCGCCATGTGGACCGCTGCCGCCTGCTTTTGCATGTGGTGGACGTCTCCGGCAGCGAAGGGCGCGACCCAAAGGACGATTTTGAAAAGATCAATACCGAGCTTGCCAACTTTTCGCAGGAGCTGTCCGCGCGGCCTCAAATCGTGCTGGGCAACAAATGCGACATCGCGTCGCCGGAGCAGATCGCGGAGTTCCGTGCGTTCATCGAGGAAAAGGGGCTGGTGTTCCTGCCCGTCTCCGCGGCTACGCGGCAGGGGCTGGACAAGCTGCCGGGCGTTGTATATGAGCGGCTGCAGCAGCTGCCGCCCGTCACCGTGTATGAGCCGGAGTACGTCCGGCCCGACCCTGCATTGAAAGACCCCCGTGCGTTCGAAATCGCCCGCGCCGACGACGGCGCGTGGGACATCGACGCGCCCTGGCTGGAAAATATTCTGGAAGGCTCGGATGTATCCGACTACGAGAGCCTGCAGTATTTCCAGCGCCAGCTCATGGATTCCGGTGTCATCGACAGGCTTGTGGAGATGGGCGTGCAGGAAAACGACACCATCCGCATCGGGAAATTTGAGTTCGATTATGTATTTTGACCGTGGCCGAGCGGAAAAACGGGCCGCCTGAGCGGCGCTCCGCGGCGGAATGGAAAACAGGCAGGGGGAGACGGCCGCAGTGTTATTTGAAGCAAAGCCGGAGATAGACATCCATGAGCAGTCGCCCATAGCGCTGGCGTTCGTGGGGGACGGCGTGTTTGAGGTGCTGGTGCGCGCGCGCCTTGTGGAACGCACGCGCCTTGTGCCGAACCGCCTGCATGCGGCGGCGGTGAAATTTGTGTCTGCCAAAGGGCAGTATGCGGCGCTGGAGGTCATTGCGCCGCTGTTGGACGAGGCCGAACGGGCCGTGGTGCGCCGCGGCAAAAATTCCACAAAGGCCACTGTGGCGAAGCATGCCACCCCACAGGAGTACCGGGCGTCCACGGCGCTGGAATCCCTGTTTGGCTGGCTGTATCTGCAGAACCGGGGCGCGCGCATCGAAGAACTGTTCGATGTGATCTGGAATGCGCTGGCGCCCGGTTTCGCGCTGCAGGCGGAATGAAAACAAAAAGGGGCTGCGGCGTATTTCCCAAACGCATAAAACGGGTTTGGAAAACGCGCCGCAGCCTTTGCATTGGGCCGCCGGGATTATTTACACTGGGTGTTGCCCTTGCGGTTCGTGCTGTTCGAGCTGTTCTTCGCGTTGCTGGTTTTGTCAGAGCTGCGGTCCTGGGCGTTGCTGCTCTTGGCGTTGCAGTCCCGGGAAGAACTGGTCTTGTTGCTGGCCTTGTTGGAAGCATTGCTGGCCTTGTTTGTGCTGTTGGAAGACTTGTTGCTCGCGTTGCGGGCGTTCTGCGTTTTGTTTTCCATCTGGTCTCACCTCCCTTGCTGATACTATTATTCACAGGGAGCATCCATGATATTCGCGGACCGATACGGTCTTTTTTTGATTTACGGCGAGAGGGAGGATGCCTGTGCCGGGAGAATATTTTGAAGCGCGGGAGCGCGCGCTGCTGGGCACACGGTACGACGTGCTGTACGCCGCGCCGTGCGCCGTGCGCCGCGGCGTTACGGTAAACGGCCTGCGCTGTGCGCCGCAGGAGTTCGCCGCGGCGGTGGATTTCGGTTTGGAGCCGTCGCCTTTTTGTGACGCGGCATTTCTGCTGACGGACCCGCAGCTGCGCCCGGGCCGCCATGCGTACCACCACGCGGGCGTGTTCTATGTGCAGGAGCCGTCGGCCAGCGTGCCGGCGGGTTTGCTGGGCGTGCGCCCGGGCGAACGTGTGCTGGACCTGTGCGCAGCGCCCGGCGGCAAAACAAGCCAGCTGGCCGCCGCTCTGCGCGGGGAGGGCCTGCTGGTGGCCAATGAATATGTGGCGGCGCGGGCCGGCGTGCTGAAAAGCAATCTGGAGCGTATGGGTGTAACAAACGCCCTTGTGCTGAATGAGAGCACCGCGCGTGTGGCGGCGGCATTTCCGGCATTTTTTGATAAGATTCTGGTGGACGCGCCCTGTTCCGGCGAGGGGATGTTCCGCAAGGAGCCGGAGGCTCTGCGCCAGCATTCGGCGGCGCTGGTGGCCCAATGCGCGGCGCTGGGCGCGTCCATTCTGGACGACGCGGCCGCAGCGCTGCGGCCCGGCGGCCTGCTGTGTTATTCCACCTGTACCTTCGCGCCCGAGGAAGACGAGGCCCAGGTGGGCGCTTTTCTGGCGCGGCATCCGGAGTTCACGGTGCTGCCCGCGCCGACGAACGCGGGCGCGCCCGGGGAGGCGGCCCGATGCGGCGCGCACCCCTTCGCGGCAGAGCATGCCCGGCGCATTTACCCCTGCCACGGCGGTGAGGGCCATTTCATGGCGCTGCTGCAAAAGCGCGGGGACGGCGCGCCGCCGGAGGCGGAGCGGGCCCGGCCGCGCGCGGCCCGCGGCCAGCGCGGCGCAAAGCGCGGCCGAGACATGCGCGCCTGCCGCCCGGCGCAGGGCGGAAACGGCGTTTCCCGGGCGGAGGCAAGAGCCGAGGGAGAGGCTTTTCTGCGCGAGTATTTCCCCGGCGCCGCACAGCTTCCGCTGGAGTGCCGCGGAACCGAGCTGTTCGTGCCCCCCCGGGAAGGATGCGGCCCGGCGGAAGGCCTGCGCGTGGTGCAGGCGGGCGTATGCGCGGGCAGCGCGGCACGGGGGCGTTTTGTGCCGGCGCATCACCTGTTTATGGCATACGGCGCGCAATGCGTCAATGCCGAACGCCTGACGCTGGCGGACCCGCGCACGGCCGCGTGGCTTCGCGGCGAGGCGATCCCGGCGGAAACCGCCGCGCCCGGCTGGGCGGCGGTGCTGGCGGACGGCTTCCCGCTGGGATTCGGCAAGCAGAGCGGGGGCGTGGTGAAAAACCACTACCCCAAGGGCCTGCGGAATCTGAAGTAAACCGGCCGCATGCTCCCCGCACCCGGCTGCAGGAGAAGGGTGAAATGCCGGAAAATCCCGTCGCCAGGCCGAAAATCTTGCGCCGGTGCGGGATGTGTGCTATAATCTATTAGTTAGACTGCAACTTCAATACTGAACATATTTTTTAGGGGGTTCCTTTTATGTCAGGGCACAGCAAATGGAATAATATCAAGCGGAAAAAGGAAAAGACGGACGGCCAGCGCGCTAAGATCTTCACAAAGATCGGCCGTGAGATGTCCGTGTGCGTAAAGGCGGGTGGCGGCGACCCCAACGTCAATACCAAGCTGCGGGATCTCATTGCCAAGGCCAAGAGCATGAACGTCCCCAACGACAACATCCAGCGCATCATCAAAAAGGCCGAGGGCGGCGAAAAGGACGATTACGAGAGCATCACCTACGAGGGCTATGGTCCCTCCGGCGTGGCCATGATGGTGGAGACGCTCACCGACAACCGCAACCGCACGGCGGCCAATCTGCGCCACTATTTCGACAAATTCGGCGGCAACCTGGGCAACACGGGCTGCGTGGGCTTTTTGTTCAGCCAGCAGGGCGTTATCGTTCTGGACGTGGAGGGCAAGGACGAGGAGACCGTGATGGAGGATGTGTTCGACGCGGGCGCCGAGGACTTCGACATGGGCGACGGCGTGGCGGAGGTGACCACTACCCCGGCCGCGTTCAGCGACGTGCGCGCCGCGCTGGAGGACAAGGGCTATGAATTCATTTCGGCGGACGTGGCCATGGTGCCCTCCACCTACACCGCCCTGTCCGACCCGGATGACCTGAAAAAAATGGGCATCCTTCTGGACCATCTTGAGGATGACGACGACGTGCAGAACGTGTGGCACAACCTCGAAAACGAAGAGGACCTTGACCGCTGATGGCGCGCGACATGAGCCGGAACAGAAAGGGGATATAAGCCGTGGGCGAACAGATCGTTTGCAGCAACTGCCTGTCCAACGCGGATTCGGGCCTGCCCGCGTGCCCGTACTGCGGGCAGAGCTTTGAGAATACCAATCCCGCCGGCACGCTGCCCGTCAACACGCTGCTGGCCGGGCGCTATACCATCGGCCGTGTGCTGGCGCTGGACGGCGAGGGCGTTTTGTACGCTGCCATAGACAACAGCGCCACGCGCCGCGTGGTCGTCAAGGAATATGTGCCCGTCACCATCTGCGCCGCGCGTTCCCGCGACGGCAGCGTCATACCGCGCCAGGGCCGCGAGGTGCTGTTTAAGACGACGCGCATGGATTTTGTGGACCTGTACCGCAGCCTTGTCGCGCTGGGGCGCAACGACGGCCTGGTGCAGGTGCTGGACCTGATCGAAGAAAACAATACCGCTTACGCTGTGCGCGAGCCGGACGAGGGCACGCCGCTGCTCACTTATCTGGAGCAGCGGGCCCAGCCGCTGACGCAGAGCGAGGCGCTTCTGTTGCTGCGCCCGGTGGTCTATGGCGTGGAGGCCATGCACCGCATGGGCCTGCTGCACCGGGGCATCAGCCCCGAGACGGTGTTCATCACCAAAACGGGCTCGGCCAGACTTTCGGGCTATGCCACGCTGGGCCTGCGCACCGCGGACAGCGAGCTGAAGAGCCAGATGTTCGACGGTTATGCTGCGCCGGAGCAGTACGCCGTGGCGGAATTTGACGGAAAATACACCGATATCTATGGCTTGGGCGCGCTGTTTTACCGCGTGCTCACGGGCAAGACGCCCGTGCCGGCAAACCTGCGCCGGATGAACGATACCCTGCCGCCCGCCCATACGGTGGATAAGGAGATCCCGGGCTTTGTCTCGGCGGCCATCGCGCGGGCCATGCGCCTTGCTCCCGGCGAGCGCATGCAGTCTGCGTCCGACCTTCTTGCGGCGATCACTGCGCCGGAAAAGGACGAGGGCGGCTTCAGGCTGACGCAGCGTCAAATCAAATTTCTCGCGCTGGGTGCGGCGGGGCTTGTGCTGGTGGCGGCGGTGTCCATCTGGGCCATCGTGTCCGCCTCCGGTGGTGGAGAAGCATCTTCATCGTCGTCGTCCTCCTCGTCCTCCGGCACCTCCGTGAGCTCCGGCAGTTCTGAAGTGGAGGTCTTTACGGTCCCCAGCTTCGTTGGTAAAAAATATACAGACCTGGCTTCGAACCAGGCCTATACGAAATACGTCAGTTTTCTTACGGAGCACGAGTTCAGCAACGACTATAAAGCGGGCGAGGTCATGCGCCAGAGCCATCCCCAGGGCACGCAGGTAGCGGTGGGCACCGTGATCACGCTGACGGTGAGCGACGGCCCGGAAACGGCCGTGATGCCCGAGGTGCTGGGCCGTCCGCAGGCGGATGTGGAGGCGGATCTGAAGGCGCTGAAGATCAAATACGCGCTGTATCCGCTGGTGAACGACGGCAGCTATGTCGCGGGGACCGTCGCGCGCAGCGACACGGACAAGGGCACCGTGGTGGAGATCGGAAAGACCACGGTGACGCTGTACATCGCGGGCGAAGCACCCAAGCAGCCGGACAGCAGCTCGTCCTCCCAGACGGCGCCCCCTGCCGGAGACAGCGAGGTCACGCCGCCTCCGGTATCGTCCGACACCACGGCGCCGTCCGGCGACGCGGGCGGAGAAACAGGCGGCGGGGGCACGCCCGAAGGCTGACGCCGCCCCACGCTCGGATAAAATGCGAAATGCAGCTCATACAAGCAGCGCCCCGGAACCAGAGGTTCCGGGGCGCTGCTGCGTGTTACGGGGCGGCCTGCGCGCTGCCGTGCAGGTCGTAATAAAACATATACTGCTGCAAAATGCCCGCACAGCCCGCGTAGCGACGGAAGGGGAAGCCCTTGGGATAATGCGCGGACAGGATCTGTTTTACATGGGTGTCGACCGGAAATGCATCCACATGATGCAGACCGAACAGGCAGATACAGTCCGCTACCTTGGGTCCAACCCCCTTTACGGCGCGCAGCGCCGTGTGCGCTTCCGGATAGGACATGGCGCGCAGTGCATCCAGCGCGCCCGCCTGTGTAAAGTGCGCGCCTGCGGCACACAGGTATTCCGCGCGGTAGCCCAGGCCAAGGGCGCGCAGCGTTTCCGACTGCGCCGCCGCCAGTGCAGCGGGCGTGGGGAAGGCGCCGCCCTGCATGGCGCACAGGTCCCTTAGGTTTTTGCGGATGCGCGGGATGTTGTTGTTCTGGCTGACGATGAAGCTGACGATGACCTCCCACAAGTCCTGCCGCAGGATGCGCATGCCCCAACCATAGGCTACGGCGGCCTGAAGATATGCGTCCCGGGGCGCCACGCGTGCCTTTATGGCGGCGTAATCGGTGTCCAGATCAAAATAGCTGCGCCACAGGGCGTCGAATTCCCCGGCGCCGCAGGAAAAATCGAAAACGCCGTCTGTCTGCCGTACAGTGAGCGTGCGCCCGAAAGCCGGGATGCGGTATGTATCCTGCCCCAGCGGTTCCCAGCGGAAGCACTGGCCGGACTCGTAGATGTGGCGGAGGTCGAGGTCGGGTATGGAAAGCTGCATGGGATGCTCCTTTGCTTTTTTGAAAACGGCCGCACACACCGGCACGGCGCTGTGACCAGTATATCATACACCTGCGCCCGTGGGAAGCCGGGGCATTTCCAGTCCTTTGGAAATGCGGCCGAAAAAATTTTTCCCGCAGTGGAAATATATTCCGGAAAAAGCTTGACAACACAAACTGTAATGTGTATGATTACAGATAGAAACTGTAACGCAAAAAAGTTCAGTTCCGGGACGCGCGGCAGAGGCCGTCCTTTTGCAAAAGGGCGGGGTATCGCTGCCGGGGGCGCATATACTATTTACAAAGCACGGCGCAAAGCAGCGCTGTGCCCAATCAACAAAGGAGGCAATTGCACATGTCTGCATTCAATGTGACAAAAGAAAATTTCAAAACCGAAGTATTGGAGGCAAAAACGCCCGTTCTGGTGGACTTTTGGGCGCCGTGGTGCGGCTACTGCCGCCGCATTGGCCCGGCGGTGGACGCTTTGGCCGCAGAGTACGCGGGTAAGGTTGGCGTGGGCAAGGTGAACGTGGACGAACAGCCCGAGCTGGCCGAGCAGTTCAAGGTGATGACCATCCCCTCGCTGTTCGTGTTCCAAAACGGCGAGCATGGCGAAGCCATCATCGCACCGGGCTCCAAGGCGCAGATCGAGGAATTCATGCGGGCGCAGGGCGCGCTGTAACGGGATAAAAGGCGCGCGGGAGCAGCGCGGGAAAACGGAGGGACGATAAAATGGAACAGATCTACGACGTGGCGGTGTTGGGCGGCGGCCCCGGCGGCTATACAGCGGCGCTGTATTGCGCGCGGGCGGGGCTTTCAACCGTGGTGCTGGAAAAGCTTTCGCCCGGCGGCCAGATGGCGACCACCAGCAACGTGGAAAACTATCCCGGCTTTGCCGAGGGCGTGGACGGCTTCGATCTGGCCATGCAGATGAAAGACGGCGCGGAGCGGTTCGGCGTGGAAACGCTGTTTGCGGACGCAACGGCTGTGGCGCTGGAAGGCGGCGTGAAAACCATCACCACCTCCTCCGGCGAGCGCCGGGCGCGCACCGTCATTCTGGCGACCGGAGCAGACCCGCGTCCTCTGGGCGTGCCTCATGAGGATGAGCTGCGCGGGCGCGGCGTGGCGTACTGTGCCACCTGCGACGGCATGCTGTACCGCGGCAAGACGGTTGTTGTGGTGGGCGGAGGCAACTCGGCGGCGGAGGATGCACTGTTCCTGTCCCGCGTGTGCAAAAAGGTGTATCTGGTGCACCGGGGCGCCGTGCTCACCGCCTCCAAAAGCTATTGGACGGCGCTGCAAAAGGCTGAAAACGTGGAATTCATCTGGAACTCCCGTGTGGTGGAGCTGCTGTACGGCTCCGTGGTGACGGGCGTTGTGCTGGAAGGTGTGGAGAGCGGCAACCGTTCGGAACTGGCCTGTGACGGCGTGTTCATCGCGGTGGGACGCATTCCAAACACCGGGCTGTTTCACGGCGTGCTGGAGATGGACGCGGCGGGATATCTTATCGCGGACGAGACCACGCGCACGGCGCTGCCGGGCGTGTTCGCGGTGGGCGACGTGCGCACGAAGCCCCTGCGCCAGATCATCACAGCGGCGGCGGACGGCGCTGTGGCCTCCAAATATGCAGAAGCCTATCTGGCCGAACAGGAGGACTGAAGAAAACCAAAACAGGCGCGGCCACAAAAAGCGGCCGCGCCTGTTTTGGTTTTGGCGGAAGACCTACTGGCCGAACAGGCCCGCCAGGCCGCCGGAGACGCCTTCGCCCCAGCTTTTTACAGCGTCCGAAGCGCTTTGCAGAGCATCCACTGCGCCGTTCAATTTGGCGACGGCGTCGTTGAACGCCTGTACGTCCATCTGGCTGATCTTGCCGTCCAGTGTGCTGATGGCGCGGTTTACGGCGTCCATATCGAGCTTCGAGACCTGCTCGGCCACAGCGGCCAGATCCACGCCCTCCAGCGCCGCGGAGATGCGGCCCATGCTGTTCATCGTATTGCCCAGGCACACCACCACGGCTGCCAGCAGCACGGCCAGCAGCGCGGCGGCGGCGCGCATCCAAAGCAGCTGGCCGCGCAGCAGCTCATTGGTGCGGCGTGTCTCTTCCAGAATTTCATTTTGTTCCATGGTCAGGCTCCTTTCCTATGCCTTTGCTGTGATGATAGCACGAAACCGCGCCGCAGTCCATCGTTTTTGCGCGAAACAGGGGCGGCTGTCCGCCTTGTGGAAAACAGCGGGATGTGCTACCATGAAACAACAGACAGGAGGGATGATCCCGTGACGGAGCAGGAGATCGAACGCGATATGTATGCGCGCGCTGTTGCGCTGATTGAAGAACGATATCCCACGGGTTGGGGCGGCGCGGCCGTGCTGCGCACCGAGGATGGACGCTGCTTTACCAGCGTGGCGCTGGAAAACGCCAACTCCAGCGTGCTGCTGTGTATTGAGGTAGGGGCCATGTGTGAGGCGCACAAATACAATGTGAAAGCCACACACTGCCTGTGTGTGGTGCGGGATGACGAGCACGGCCCATTCAAGGTCCTTTCCCCCTGCGGCGTGTGCCAGGAACGTCTGCGCTACTGGGGTGCGGAAGTAAAGGTGGGCGTTACCACACAGGATGGCGCACTGCGGTTCGTACCGTTGGGAGAACTGCAGCCGTACCATTGGACCGCTGCCTATCCGGAGGAGGAACTGGAGCGTTTCGGCAGGTGAGCGGAGACTGTCGGGCGCGCGGGTCGCAGAGAAAGGAACGTCGTGATGGGAAACAAAGGCGCAGCCAACCGCTGCAAATGGGTCAATCTGAAAAACCCGGCGTACATCCGGTATCATGATACGGAGTGGGGCGTGCCCCAGCACAAGGATGAAGTGCTGTTTGAAATGCTGTTTTTGGAATGGTTTCAGGCGGGGCTTTCCTGGGAGTGCATCCTGAATAAGCGGGAGGGCTTCCGGCGCGCCTTCGACGGCTTCGACGCGGAGAAAATCAGCCGATACGAAGACGGAGAGCTCGCCCGGCTGCTGGCCGACCCCGGCATTGTCCGCAACAGGCTGAAAATACGGGCCAGCATCGGAAACAGCCGTGTGTTTCTGAAAATTCAGCAGGAATACGGCAGCTTTGACGCATATATCTGGGGGTTTACAGCAGGAAAGACGATCGTGGAACGCTACGACGTGCGCACGACCTCGCCTTTGTCTGACCGGATCGCGGCGGACCTGAAAAAGCGGGGGATGAAGTTCGTGGGTTCCACCGTCATATATTCCTATTTGCAGGCGATCGGAGTGCTCAACGCGCACGGAAAAGAATGCGGCTTCTGTGCACAGGAGCCACTCATGGCCGCACAAGAGCCTGACGCGTTCCCCTGACATCGGCATAAAAACAAAGACGACGCTTTCCCAACGTGTTTTGGGAAAGCGTCGTTTGTTTGCCGAAAGGAGGTCAGTGTCCGCAGTGCCCGCCGCAGGTGTGGCCCTCGCCGTGGTGGCCGTGGCAGCCCTCGTGGCCCTCGCCGTGGTGCTCGTGGTGGGCGCAGGTGGTGTCCGGGTCATAGGCCAGCGTGCCGGCCAGCAGCGCTTCGGCCTGTGCGTCCGCCGCGCCGCGCGCGCCGGGATACAGCGCAATGCCCGCCTCGGCCAGCGCTGTGCGCGCACCGCCGCCGATGCCGCCGCAGATCAGCGTGTCCACGCCGTGCGTTTTGAGAAACACCGCCAGCGCCCCGTGGCCGCTGCCGTTTGTGTCCACGACCTCGCTGGAAGTGATCTTGCCGTTCTCCACCGTGTACAGCTTGAATTGCTGCGTGTGGCCGAAATGCTGGAATACCAGCCCGTTTTCATAGGTGACAGCGATCTTCATATTTGCATCCTCCGATATGGTTTGATACCGTGCGCAGAAGGCCGAGCCGCCCGCGCTCTGTGCGCACCGCTTGCCGCGGCAGCCGCCCGCCCGGGGGCACAGCTCATAGGGGCCGCCCTCCACATGCAGCAGCCGCCCGTTCACCAGCATGTCCGCCAGCTTGGCGCGCGCGGCCTCGTACAGGGCCTGCACTGTGGTTCGCGCCACACCCATCTGCCCGGCGCATTCCTCCTGCGTCAGGCCCAAAAGGTCGATCAGGCGGATGGTCTCGTATTCATCTACTGCCAGGACGACGTTTTCGGCAGGCGCGCCGTCCAGCGGGCCAAAGCGGGCGTTGCGCGGCGGCTCGCAGACGCGCCGGCGCTTTACAGGACGCGGCATGGCAAAGCCTCCTTTGTTTGGTTCTGCGGCCAGTATAACATTATAAATGGCATATGTCAATAACTTGCGCGCCCTTTTCCGGAAAAGCCGCCCCGGCGCGGCGCGCCGGGTGCGTTTTTTAAGCGCGCCGGGCATGGGAGGGCGCATCCTCCCGCATGGCCTCTGCATCCTCCGTGTCCCGGGCGTCGCGGGGGGAGGGGAACAGGCGGTTGATGGCCAGGCTGGCCAACACCCCGACGCCGGTATCAAGGATGCGCGCGATGGTATAGGAGACGTATCGGTCCTTTGTGACGGTGAACATCACCACAAAGTACACCACGGCGGCGGGCTGGATGGCACTGTGCGCGCCGAACAGGAGATTGATGTAAATGACGCAGAAGAGGCCCAGGACCAGGTAAAGGTGCCCCGGCAGGCCGAAGGGCCGGTTTGTGTACAGCCAGTAAAACGGGATCACCACCAGCCCGCCCAGCAGCGTGCCCAGAAAGCGGTTGCCGCCGTGGCGCACGCCCTCGCGCCAGAAGCTGCCCATGCCGAACACCGCGCCGATGCAGGCGAAGCAGGGGTTGCGCCCGCCCAGCAGCCCGTATGCCGCACAGACCAGCAGCACCGCGCCCAGCGTTTTGAAGATGCGCATGCCCACCTTCGGCAGCGCGGGGAAATGAAATGAAAAATGCATGTTGCTGCCTCCTAACCTTCTGCGGGGCGCGCGCGGTAGCGCAGCGGCGAAAGGCCGTATTTTTTTTTGAACAGCCGTGAAAAGTACGCCACGTCCACCATGCCTACCCGTGCGGCCACCTCGGCCACGGGCAGGTCGGTTTCGTCCAGCAGACGGCGGGCCGTCTGCAGGCGCAGCGTATGGATATAGGCTGTCAGCGTTTCACCGCGCTCCCGGCTGAACTGGGCGGAGAGATACGTGGCGTTGAAGCCCAGCGCCGCCGCAATGGAGCGCAGCGAAAGCTCGCCGGAAAGATGCAGGCTGATGTAGCTGAGCGTTTTCTGCACGGCCTGGGAGCAGCCGCTGTGCGCGTCGTTGCGCACCAGGCGGCAGTAGCGGCGCAGCATCTCCAGGCCCAGACGGTTCGCTTCCACGGTGTCGGCCACGCGTTCGATCTTCACCGCCAGCGCGCCGGAGAGCTGGTCGATATACACCGGATGTACGCCGCCGCTTTCCGCGGCCTTGCGCAGCAGCGTGTTGACGACGATGAGCATGTTTTTGACGTCCCGCAGCAGCTCGCCGGTGCGGGGCGTGAAATTTTTGATGGAGAACCGCCCCAGATGGCGCACGGCCGCGTCGTAATCGCCGCGGGACACGGCGGCCAGCAGCGCGTTTTCATCGCGGTAGCGCCGCTCCAGAAGCTCCATGGAAAACTGGAACGCCTCGTCCGGCTGCGCCCGGCCCGTCACGGTGGAAGCCAGCGTGCGGTGCACCACGCGGGCGGGGTCGTGCGCGCCGTACAGCTGGCATGCCACGGCGTGTGCCGCCGCAGCCATCGTGGGCTCGGCCACCTCGGGTACGGTGCCGTAAAATGTGCGCAGCGCGGCGGCGTCGCCCTTGCCGATGCGGTTCTGCGCCAGCACACGCTCAAAGAACGGGCCGGACGCCGCCTCATACAGAAAAGGGCCGAACAGCAGCACGCTGCGCGGCTTTGGACCGGGCACAGGCATGAAAACATAGTTCAACTCCAGCGTATTGTGCACATAGTACACGGTGCCTTCCTCCAGCCCGTGCATGGCGCTTGCGCTGAAAATGTCCTTGTAATCAAAATCCGCGCGCAGAATGCGGGACAGCCGGTAGTCGAACTCCTGCGCGTCCTTGTAGGGCGGGCGCAGCAGATGCGCCTCCACGCCCAGCGCGGCGGCCATCATATCGCGGATGAACGCAAAGGGAACGTCTGCCATGAATGATAATGCTCCTGTAAAATTTTTATGATATTTGAATGTTACCCAAAAATTGTACAAATGTCAATAAAATCTTCCTAACGGGGCATCCTTGGTATATGTTATCTTGATAAAGGAGTAGTTTGCATATGGCATTGCAGCCTCAAAATGAGCGCCCGTTCGGGTTCCGCGATAAATTGGGATATCTGTTCGGGGATTTCGGCAACGACTTCACATTTATTTTCGCGGGCAGCTATCTGACACTGTTTTATACGGATGTGCTGGGCGTCAGCGCAGGGCTGGTGGGCGTGCTGTTCGTGGTGGCGCGCTGCGTGGACGCGTTCACGGACGTGGGCATGGGCCGTCTGGTGGATACGCTTCCGCCGTCCCGCGGCGGCCGGTTCCGGCCGTGGATCCTGCGCGTGTGCGTGCCCGTGGCGCTGGCCAGCGTGCTGATGTACCTTTATTTTGCACGCAGCTGGCCCTATGCGGGCAAGGTGGCTTACATGTTCGCCACCTATATTTTCTGGGGCAGCATCTGTTATACCGCCATCAATATCCCATACGGTTCCATGGCGTCGGTGCTCAGCGCCGACGCAGGCGAGCGCGCGTCGCTTTCCACGTTCCGCAGCGTGGGCGCCATGCTGGCGAACCTGATCATCGCTGCGGCGACGCCGTTGTTTTTGTTCCGCACCGCGGCGGACGGCACGCAGACCGTTATCCCGGAGCGCTTCACGGTGATCGCCGTTGTCTACGGCGTGTGCGCCGTGGCCTGCTATCTGCTTTGCTATGCGCTGTGCCGTGAGCGTGTGCAGGCGGCGCCGCCCAGGGAGGCCAAACGGCAGAGCTTTGCCTCGCTGGCAAAGGCGCTGGCGGGCAACCGCGCCCTCACAGCCGTCATCGGCGCCGCGCTGCTGCTGCTTCTGGCAAGCCTGCTGGGCCAGGGCATGAACATGTACCTGTTCAAAGATTATTTCAACAGTGCGGACATGCTCTCGCTTGTAGGGTTCGCGGGCGTGCTGCCCATGCTGGCGCTGGCGCCCTTTGCGGCAAAGCTGTCCAAAAGGTTCGGCAAAAAAGAGGCCGGCTGTGTGGGCGTGGGCGTTGCCGCCGCGGCGTACCTGCTGATGTGGGCGCTGCGTCTGCGCTCGGTGTGGGCCTATATCGGCCTGATGCTGGTGGGCAGCGTGGGCGTGGGTTTTTTCAATATGGTCATCTGGGCGTTCATCACCGACGTTATCGATTATCAGGAGGTACGCACCGGCAGCCGCGACGACGGCACCGTGTACGCCGTCTACTCGTTTGCGCGCAAGCTGGGCCAGGCGCTGGCGGGCGGCGTGGTCGGCTTTGCACTGGCGGCCATCGGCTATGTGAGCAGCACGGGCCATGTGGTGCAGACGCAGCCTGTACGCGAGGGCATTTACACCATTTCCACGCTGGTGCCCGGCCTGAGCTATCTCGGCGTGTTCCTTGTGCTGCTGCTGGCCTATCCGCTCACCAAAAAGCGCGTGGAGGAAAACGCCGCCGTGCTGCGCGAACGGCGCGGCGAAGCGGCACAGGAGCCGTAGCGGCCCCGGCCGGGCGCACGGCCCGCGCCGCATACGATACAGCTTTCCGCCCGGTTTTTCCGGGACACATATATATCATCAGAAAAGAGAGGGAAAACATATGAAACACATCCTACCCATCAACGAGGGCTGGGCCTTTGTCAAAGGCTGCGAAACGGCCCCGGCAGCCATTCCCGCCGGCGCTGCCCGCGTGGACCTGCCCCACTGCTGGAACGCATTGGACGGCCAGGACGGCGGCAGCGACTACTGGCGCGGCCCATGCTGCTATCTCAAGACCATTGAGAAGCCGGCGGGCAAAAACGTGTATGTGGAAGTCGAGGCGGCTTCCAGCGTGGGCAAGATCATCGTCAACGGTGTGGAGAAGGCCAGCCATAAGGGCGGCTATTCGCTGTTCCGCGCCAATGTGACGGACGCGCTGCACGACGGCGAGAACCTGCTGGCCATCTGGGTGGACAACACCCAGCGCGACGACGTGTATCCCCAGACGGCGGACTTCACGTTTTACGGCGGCCTGTACCGCGGCGTGAACCTCATCACCGTGGAGGACTCCCGCTTTGACCTTGACTATTGCGGCGGAAAGGGCTTTGACGTGTCCGCTGCGGTGGAGGACGGCGCGGCCGTTGTCTCTCTGGACGCGTTCATCACAAACCCCGTCGAGGGCCAGAGCGTTGAGTTCATCGTCCGCGACGCCGCGGGCGTCATCGTGGCCGGCGCCGTGCGTCCGGCTGCGGAACGGGTGCACGCGGAGGTGCGCATTGAAAACGCCCACCTGTGGCAGGGCGTGAAGGACCCGTACCTGTACGCCGTGGAGGCACTGCTCACCGTTCACAACGAGACCATCGACAATGTGTCCGCCAACCTGGGCGTGCGCACCTATACGGTGGACCCGCAGAAGGGCTTTTTCCTCAACGGCGTGCTCACGCCGCTGCGCGGTGTGTCCCGCCATCAGGACCGTCTGGGCCAGGGCAACGCGCTGACGAAAGAGCAGCACGAGGAGGACGTGGCCTTTATCCGCGAGGTGGGCGCGAACACCGTGCGCCTTGCGCATTACCAGCACAGCCCGTATTTCTATGACGCGTGCGACCGCGCGGGCCTTGTGGTGTGGGCCGAGATCCCGTTCATCTCTGTGATGAACCCCGCCCCCGGCGCGCACGAGAACTGCCGCAGCCAGATGAAGGAGTTGATCGTGCAGAACTACAATCATCCCTCCATCTGCTTCTGGGGCATTTCCAACGAGATCACCATCGGCGGCGAGCGCCCGGGCCTGCTGGACAACCTGCGGGACCTGAACGCCCTGGCGCACGAGATGGACAAGACCCGCATGACCACCATCGCCCACGTTTCCATGGTACCGATGGAGAACGATATGCACCATATCACCGACGTGCTCAGCTATAACCATTATTTCGGCTGGTACGGCGGCGAGCTGGAAAACAACGAGCAATGGCTGGATAAATTCCACGCGCTGCATCCGGACCGCCCGCTGGGCATCTCCGAGTACGGCGCGGAGGGCATTGTCAGCTACCACAGCGACACGCCCAAGTGCAAGGACTACACCGAGGAATACCAGGCGGTGTACCACGAGCATCTGGCGAAGGTCATCGACGAGCGCCCCTGGCTGTGGGCCACGCATGTGTGGAACATGTTTGACTTTGGCTGTGACGCCCGCGACGAGGGCGGCGTAAAGGGCCGCAACAACAAGGGCCTGATGACGCTGGACCGCAAAATTCGCAAGGACGCTTTTTACCTGTACAAGGCATACTGGAGCGACGAAGAATTTGTACACCTGTGCAGCCGCCGCTATGCCCAGCGCACTGGCGAAGAAACCACGGTGAAGGTGTATTCCAACCTGCCCAAGGTCGCACTGTATGTGGACGGCAGGCTGTTTGCCGAGCAGGAGGGCAGCAAGGTGTTCGTGTTCGAGCATGTGCCCATGAGCGACGGCTTTACGCAGATCAGCGCCAGGGCGGGCGCGTGCGCCGACGCGATGTCCATTGAAAAGGTGGCCGAGCCGAACCAGGCGTATATTTATGTTGACCCGGACGATACAGGCGACGACGCGGGCGCGGCCAACTGGTTCAATGTGGACGATTACAAGGACGTGGACACCATTGTGGTGCGCGAGGGGTACTTCTCCGTCAAGGATAAGATCGGCGACATCATGAAGAACGAAGAGGCCGGCAATGTGCTGATGCAGTTCATGCAGGCCACGGTAAAGATGAAGCTGAAAAAAAGCATGCTGGGCATGGTGAAGGACATGACCCTGGAGGGTATGGCAGGCATGGCCAGCAGCATGGGCATCGGCGGCAAGGCCGGCGCGGACCCCGAGCAGGGCAAGCGCATGCTCATCACGCTCAACGAGATGCTGAACAAGATCAAAAAGTAAGCGCGTGCCGCACGCGCGCAGAGCCGCCGTGCCGGGATGC